>OBCL01000039.1_pt1 | contig 37909 bp, 27 predicted proteins | sample 1495931 | NCBI WGS metagenome assembly OBCL01 (sample SAMN03418275, study PRJEB22391) | human gut metagenome | biome: human-gut; feature: organic feature; material: feces | host: Homo sapiens | place: Tanzania | collected 2013-01
CTATCCGTACTGCAGGTGATGATCTTACTGCTGATATCCAGGAATATATGAGCCGCCAGCACAATGTGAAGGTTTCTGAGCGTATGGCTGAGCGTATCAAGATTCATGTAGGTTCTGCCTTGACAGATCTTGGTGATGAGGCTCCTGAGGATTTCATCGTTCATGGTCCTAACCGTATTACAGCCCTTCCAATGGAGGTTCCTGTATGTTATCAGGAAATTGCTCACTGTTTGGATAAGACTGTAGCGAAGATTGAGAATGCTGTGCTTTCTGCACTCGAAAATACTCCTCCTGAGCTTTATGCTGATATCGTAAAGAATGGTATCTGGCTCTCTGGTGGTGGTGCTTTGCTCCGTGGTCTCGACAAGCGACTCCAGGATAAGATCAATATCCCATTCCACATCGCAGAAGACCCATTGCACAGTGTAGCTAAGGGTGCTGGTATTGCATTGAAAAATGTAGATCGTTTCTCTTTCTTGATGCGATAAATAGTTTCATCAAAGAGAGATAATAATATATAAGGTGAAAAGATAGATAAAGAGATGGAATCCTCCTCGCTCGAGGAGGAGATCATCTCTTTTTAAGTCATAATGGTTTAATACATTGAGCGGATTAAGGCGTAAAATGAATTAAACCAGGATGGGTTGACTCATCATGGGTGAGTTTTATGATAGCTTTTCTCCTGCATGTTGATATTCTACATGTTTTTTCATTTACATGTTAATTTACTAAAAGTATGCACAACCTTTTAGAGTTTTTGGCAAAATATAACCATTGGTTTGTCTTTGTGATTCTTGAGGTGGTGAGTTTTGTGCTCCTGTTTCAGTACAACAGTTACCAGGGTAGCGTATGGTTCTCATCGGCTAATGCCGTGACGGGCAAACTCTACGAATGGGATTCCAATGTGGAAACCTTTTTCTCACTCACCAAGGTAAATCAGGAACTGACCCAACGCAATGCTTACCTGGAACAGCAGGTGCAGCAGCTCTCCGAGAAATTGACTGATGCTACCAAGGACAGTACCTTTGCGCAGCGCAGCCAGATGAGTCTGTTGCAGTCATATCATCTGATTCCTGCCAAGGTGGTTGCCAATAGCATAGATAAGCCGGGCAACCTGATGACTATCGACAAGGGTAGGGCTGATGGTGTGCGTAAGGATATGGGTGTGGTTTGCGGTACGGGTGTGGTTGGCATCGTGTATCTGGTAGCAGAACATTATAGCGTGCTGATTCCTGTACTCAATATAAAGTCTAACATCAGTTGCACCATCAAAAACAGAGGTTATTTTGGTTATCTTCGTTGGAAAGGTGGTCCTTCTGAATATGCTTATATGGAGGATGTTCCTCGTCATGCTCATTTCAAGTTGGGCGATTATGTAGTGACGAGTGGCTACTCTGCTGTCTTCCCTCCAGGTGTGTTGGTAGGAAAGGTGCTGCACGTATTCAATTCCGCGGATGGTCTTTCGTATCGGGTACAGTTGAAACTCTCTACTGATTTTGCCAAGCTGCGTGACGTCTGTGTCATCGATGATGCGCCTATGCGTGAGCGTCTGGAACTGATGAGAGCGGCTCAGGATTCCATCAAACCGGATTAAAATAGCCTGTATTCCTGATGCATGGAATGAGGCAAAATGGAAATGGTTATTCAAATATTTAAATTTCTAATTTTAACTAATGAGTATAGAACAAGTAAGACGATTTGTGCTGTTTGTAGTACTCTTGTTGGTACAAGGACTGGTGCTCAATCATATTCATCTCTTCGATTGTGCCACACCATTGATCTACATCATTCTGGTGCTGCATTTTCGCAGAAACCAGTCCAGATGGTCGGCTCTTCTCTGGAGTTTTTCCCTCGGACTCTGTGTTGATGTCTTTGCCAATACCCCAGGTGTGGCAGCTGCTTCTATGACGCTCATGGGACTGGTTCAGCCTTATCTCTTCGAACTTTTCATACCGAGAGACAGTGCTGACGATCTGGAGCCAACCATCCGCAGCATTGGTGTTTCTTCCTTTTTCTGGTATGTTTTCATCATGATTCTGCTCTATTGCTTGGTATTCTTCACATTGGAGACCTTCAATTTCTTCAATTGGATCCAGTGGCTCAAGTGTATTGGGGGCAGTACCCTGCTCACTTACTTGCTGGTTATGGCATTGGAAAGTATTAAAAAATAGAAGGACTTCAGGGGTTCACTGTGCAAATCTTGAATCTCCTGAATTTCAGGACAATCAATAAGGATAGGAAATATGATAGATTATAATCTCGAAAAGCGTAGATTTGTGATAGGTGGTGTGGCCATAGTAATAGTGGTCACCTATCTGATTCGTCTCTTTACGCTCCAGATTATGAGCGACGACTATAAGAAAAATGCCGATAGTAATGCCTTCCTCAAGCAGATAGAATATCCTTCGAGAGGTGCCATCTACGACCGCAATGGCAAGCTGATGGTTTACAACCAGCCTTCCTATGACATCATGGTAGTGATGAACGAAGAGAAGAATCGTCTCGATACGATGGATTTCTGTAATGCCTTAGGTATTACCAAGGAATTTTTCATCAAGCGTATGGAAGATATCAAGGACAGAAGTAAGAATCCCGGATATTCCAGATATACGCAACAGCTCTTCATGACTCAGTTGAGCGATAAGGATTTTAGCGTGTTCCAGGAAAAGATGTTCCGTTTTCCTGGCTTCTATGTGCAGAAACGAAGCATCCGAGAATATACTTATCCTTATGCAGCCCATGTGCTGGGTGATGTGGGAGAGGTTTCGGAAAGCGATATAGAGGATGATAGCTATTATCAGCCAGGTGACTACATCGGTAAACTCGGTCTGGAAAAGCATTATGAAAAAGAATTGCGCGGACAGAAGGGTGTGAAAATCATGCTTCGTGATGCCCGAGGTAGAATACAAGGCAGTTATCAGAATGGAAAGTTCGACCAGAAACCTATCGCAGGTAAGGATCTGACGCTCGGTATTGATGTAAAATTACAGGCATTGGGTGAGCGACTCATGCAGGGTAAAATCGGTAGTATCGTAGCTATTGATCCGCGCACGGGAGAGGTGCTGGCTATGGTTTCTTCTCCTACTTACGACCCTCGTCGTCTGGTGGGCAAACAGCGTGGAAAGATGCATAAGTGGCTGTCTCACAATCCGTGGAAACCACTCCTCAACCGTAGTATCATGGGTCAGTATCCTCCGGGTTCTACCTTCAAGACTACGCAGGCGCTTACTTTCCTTTCTGAAGGAATTATCACGCCAGGTACGGCTTTCCCTTGCCATAGAGGTTTCTCTTACAGGGGGCTCCACGTAGGTTGTCACGGCCATCCATCGCCTATCGCTCTGGTGGATGCTATCAGTACTTCTTGTAACGGTTATTTCTGTTGGGGACTTTACTATATGATGGGTAATAAGCGTAAGTACCATTCCGTACAGACCGCTATGGACACCTGGCGCGACTATATGAAGAGTATGGGATTCGGATATAAGTTGGGCATTGACTTGCCTGGTGAAAAGCGAGGTCTTATTCCTAATGCTGCCTATTATGACAAGGCTTATAAAGGCTCATGGAACGGATTGACCATTATCAGTATCTCCATCGGACAGGGTGAGGTCAACCTGACCCCTCTGCAAATAGCCAACCTGGGTGCAACGATAGCCAACCGTGGTTATTACTACGTGCCTCATGTAGTACGTAAGGTAAAGGGCGAACCGCTCGATACACTTTATACCCGACGCCATCAGACGATGGCTACTCGAAGGGCTTATGATTACGTAGTGGCAGGTATGAGAAGTTCTGCTTTGAGAGGAACCTGTAAGATGCTTGCCCGATACGACTTTGAACCTTGTGGTAAGACGGGTACTGCGCAGAACCGTGGTCATGACCACTCTGTATTCATGGGCTTCGCACCAATGAACAATCCAAAGATTGCCATTGCCGTATATGTAGAGAATGGTGGATGGGGCGCTGATTATGGTGTGCCTATCGGCGGATTGATGATGGAACAATATTTGAAAGGTAAATTGTCGCCAGCTTCAGAAAGTCAGGCGACGGCAATGCAAAATAGAAGAATCGCTTATGGCTCAAGTAGCAGATAATAGACAACCAAGTGTGCTTCGTTCCATCGACTGGTGGACGATAGGTATTTATCTTGCACTGCTTTCATTCGGATGGATCAGTGTCTGTGGTGCCAGCTACACTTATGGTGACAATGATATTTTCAGTCTGGGTACTCGTTCTGGCATGCAGATTATCTGGATAGGTACTTCGATCGCATTAGGCTTTGTACTCCTGATGCTCGACGACAGGTTTTACGATACCTTCTCGTATGTGATTTATGCCGTCTTGATATTGTTGCTTTTTGCCACGATATTCAATCCGCATAGCATCAAGGGTTCGCATTCCTGGCTTGTGTTAGGTCCGCTCCGACTCCAGCCCGCCGAGTTTGGTAAGTTTGCCACGGCACTCGCCGTTGCTAAGTTTATGTCGAGTTATGGTTTTAATATCCACAACATCAAGCATTTCATGGCTGCTGTGGGTATTATCCTGCTCCCAATGGTGTGCATTGTAGGACAGAGAGAGACGGGTTCAGCATTGGTCTATTCAGCCTTTTTCCTCATGCTCTATCGCGAGGGAATGCCCGGAAGCATCCTCTTTACAGCTGTGGCCATGGTGGTCTATTTCGTAGTAGGCATCAAGTATGAGAATGTGATGATGTGGGACTCCTATACTTCCATCGGTAAGTTTGTAGTGCTTTTGCTGGTGCAGATATTTACGGCAGGTATGGTCAGTTCCTATACGGGTAATAAGAAACATTGTTATACGATTCTTGCATACACTGTCGGCATTACGCTCATCTTCCTGCTCTTCTCCACCTATGTGATTCCTTTCGACATCGTTTGGGTTCAACTCGGTTTGTGTGCAGCCATGATTGGCTATATCGTTTATCAGGCATTGGCAACCCGATTGCGCAGTTATTATTTCATAGCTGCCTTCGCCTTGGGTTCTATAGCTTTCTTCTACTCAGCCGATTATGTGCTCAACAATGTGATGGAACCTCACCAGCGTGTACGTATCAATGTACTTTTAGGCTTGGATGAAGACTTGGCTGGTGCAGGTTACAATGTTCATCAGAGTGAGATTGCTATCGGATCTGGCGGCTTGCAAGGTAAGGGATTTCTGAACGGAACGCAGACCAAGCTGAAGTTCGTGCCAGAGCAGGATACTGACTTTATCTTCTGTACGGTAGGAGAGGAGGAAGGATTCCTCGGCTCGGCCTGTGTGCTTCTGCTCTTCCTGGCATTGATATTGAGGTTGATTCATCTGGCAGAGCGGCAACCCTTCAAGTTTGGACGAGTCTATGGTTATTGTGTTCTGAGTGTGTTCCTCTTTCATCTGTTTATCAATGTGGGCATGGTGCTGGGTCTCACTCCTGTCATTGGTATTCCTTTGCCATTCTTCAGTTATGGCGGTAGTTCGCTTTGGGGTTTCACCATCCTGCTTTTCATTTTCCTAAGGATTGATGCGGGACGAAATCTGATAAGAAACTAAAAAATGTTGAGATTAAACTGGAAAGAAAGCAGAGATAAGCTTGGAAAGAAGCAGAGATTAAACTTGGTAAGAATGCGAAGTATTAGATAAAATCTGTGTAATCTGCGAAATCTTCGTGAAAAAAATCGTAAAAGAGAAGTCCCCCTTGAAGTTCCTCTGTGATGTTGAGAACTTTCAAGGGGGATTTCTCTTTAATGTTTCACGACTTTTAATCCAATATCACTGATGCCTGGCAGAATTTCTCGTTTCATGTCATGGCGGATGGTGACGTGGATAGAGTCGTTTTTGTTCAACTGATAAACGTTGATGGGGAAGTTATATTGATAATAACTAATTCCTTGTCCTGTCGTAGCTCCGTTTTTGTCGATGAGCTTGCATTGGATGGTATCTATCTTCACCGTTTTTTCTTTCTTGTTGTGGCTGTCGGGGTAGATGCTCTGTTCTACGATGAGGGTCAGTCCCATAAAAGGATAAGCACCTGTGATGCGAAGTCCTAAATGTTCCTGATAGTACCCCGATGCTGCCAATGGTGGAATATCAAACGACAAGGTGTCGTTTTTTTCCCATCCGGCAATAGGAGTATGAGAATACGAATCGTAAACCATTGAATCCTTGCAGGATGAGAAAAAGTTTAAAGCAGTGAATGTACCTATTATTAATAAGGTATAGAATAGTTTCTTCATTATCTTATATTACCTTTCTTACCTTTTTTATATTATCATTCCTTACTTCATGTTATTCTTGATTGCCACTTGGGTTGTTGTTTCTGTCTCCCTGAGGTCTTTCCCCCTGCTGGCGATTGTCTCCCTGAGGTCTTTCCCCCTGCTGGCGATTGACTCTCTGAGGTCTTTCTCCCTGCTGGCGATTGTCTCTCTGAGGTCTTTCTCCCTGCTGGCGATTATTTCTCTGAGGTCTTTCTCCCTGCTGGCGATTATTTCTCTGAGGTCTCTCTCCCTGCTGGCGATTATTTCTCTGAGGTCTCTGACCGCGGTTTCGATTATCATTGCGTCGATTCTCTCTATTTCCGTCACGTTCCTCAGGTGCAGATGCTGTATTTGGAATATCGGCATTTTGCTGCTGTGGCGCATTTTGCTGCTGAGCATTTTCGCCATTAACGGCTTTGTTGCGATTCCTGTTATTCTTTTTCTTTCGCTTTGCCTTGTCAAAACGGCTTAGGTCTGCTTCTGCAAGCAAGTCTGCAGATTTTGGTTTCTCTTTCACCTTACCGTCTTCCAATAAACTCAAAGGTTTTTCGCCCTGACGGTTCATTGCTATGATTTCTTGAGCTCGTTCTGCTGTAATCGTTTCGAGGTTGGAAGCCATATTCTTATCTGAAGAATAGGTGATAAGACCTGCAAGAATATCTGTCTTAAACTGGTAGAAATCTCCGTCAGCTGTTTGCAGAATAATATCCTTGGCAGGAATTTTCTTGCCTGCTTCCACATAGTTATCTACTTCATAGTTGAGACAGCATTTGAGTTTTGCACACATACCAGCCAATTTCTGAGGGTTGAGAGAAATGTCCTGGAAGCGGGCTGCGTTTGTACTTACACTCACAAAGTTTTTCATCCAAGTGGCACAACAGAGTTCGCGTCCGCAAGGTCCTGTACCACCGATGCGTCCTGCTTCCTGTCTTGCTCCGATTTGTTTCATTTCGATGCGCACATGGAAAGTATCTGCCAAAACCTTGATGAGTTGTCGGAAATCGACACGCTCGTCGGCAATATAATAGAAGATCGCTTTGTTGCCGTCTCCCTGATATTCCACATCGCCAATCTTCATCTTCAGTCCAAGATCTTTCGCAATCTGTCGGCTCTGAATCATGGTGCCGTGCTCACGGCTCTTGGCTTCCTTGCACTTTTCGATATCTACAGGTTTGGCAATTCGATAGATGCGCTTGATGTCATCTGCAGATTTGAGATTGGCTTTCTTGATTTGCAATTTCACCAATCTTCCTGTAAGAGTAACCACACCAATGTCATGGCCAGGACTTGCCTCCACCGCCACGACATCCCCTTTTTTCAGGTCGAGGTTGTTGACGTTGTGATAATATGCCTTTCGGGTGTTCTTAAACTGCACTTCCACAAGGTCTGTGCTTTCAGCATTGCCAGGCACATCGGCAAGCCAGTCGTATGTGTTCAGTTGTCGGTCTTGGCGTCCTACTGCCTTGCAGCAGAGACCTCGGTCGCAACCATTCCACATTCTGAATTTCATATCCTTGTAATCCACAATAATCTGATTTTAATAGTGTATATTGTATGATGTATATGTTGTATTGTACAAATTCTCTATGTACAATGAATATTTCTTATCTGATAATCGTCTTTACTGACTCTTGATTCCGCATTCTTCAATCGTTATTTTCTGATGAGCAATACGATGATTTTGAGAGCCAAATCGAAAAAGACTATTTTGGCATTGGCATTTTGCCCAATATCCCTTTTGCATTCATCGAAGAGGTTGAATATATCGATGATATTAGCCTCGTTGATGAAACGGGCGAAATTCTTGGCGAAATTCTCTTCCTCTTGCGTCATGTAAATCAGTTCTTCCTGCCGGAAATTGTACATGAAACTTTCTCTGAGCATGTGCGTGAAATAATCAAGCATACGTTTCTGTTTTTCTCGTCCGAAAGTAGCTACTACTTCGCTCCATTTCTTGAGGTCGTGGATATTGCGCATGTAGGCAAGTCGCATGAGCATGATAAACATGTCCAGATGCTGCCTGTTCTCATTGCCGGCATTGAGTTCTTCGATAGCCGCATTCCAGTTGCCATGTGCGATGTGTGCGATGCGATGGGCATTCTCTTGCTCTAATCCTCTTCTGTTGATGAGTGCTTCTTCCATCTCTTCATCAGAAATCTTCTTGAAATCGATTCTTTGAGTACGGCTTCTGATGGTTTCGAGGAGCAATTCCGGTTCTTCACTCACCATGATGAAGTAGGTCTTGGCAGGCGGTTCTTCCAGAAGTTTCAATATCTTGTTGGCACTCGTAATATTCATGCGCTCAGGAAGCCAGATGAGGCTTACCTTATTGCCTCCGAGTACCGACTTGAAATTGAGTTTGCGGGAGATTTCGTCAGTCTCTTCTACAGTAATGATAGCCTGCTTGTTGAAGTCTGCATCATTTTTCCCCATTTTCCTCATCCATTGGTCGATCTGGAAGTAAGGACCTTCGGCAAGCAATTCTCGCCATTGGGTAATGAAGTCGTCGCTGATAGGCTTGTGTTCACTTCCCATATCAGATGTTTTGATGGTAGGGAAGGTGAAATGGAGGTCTGGATGTTCCCATTTCTTGAGCATGGCACTGGTACGGCGTTCAGCGTCTGTAGGAGTAGAAGCATTCTCTTCCATTTTTTCTCCCATCAGATAGCTGGCGAAAGCCAAAGCTACAGCCATCTTGCCGCAGCCTTTAGGACCGCAGAACATGATGGCATGAGGAATACGTTCTTCCTCTGCCATCTGCATCAGTCGTGCCCATACTTCTTTCTGACCTATTACTTCGCTAAACTTCATATTATAGTATTTTTTGTAGGAGTAAACTCCGTTTTCTTATTTTATATCTTTTCTATTTAAAACGTTTAAACCGACTTCTTTTTTACCAATTCCTTTTATATAAAGGATTTTATTATTTAGTTCATGTTTCTAAAACGTCTTTAGCGTTTTTTGAAATCTCTCGCTTAAAACAGAGTCTTTGCGATTTGTTTAACACTCTCCACAGCGGAGACGGTGAAGAAATGAACATTGTTGTAACCGTGCTCGAAGAGGTCTTTCACTTGAGCAGTTGTCCATTCAATACCAAGTTCTTTTGCGTCTTCATCAGTCTTACACTTCAAGACTTCCTGTGCCAGCTCCTCTGGAATGTCGCAATGGAAAGTCTTAGGTACAACGGTAAGCTGTGACAGTTTTGCGAAAGGCTTGATGGCAGGAACGATAGGTATGGTGATACCCATTTTTCTTGCCTTTTCCACGAAATCGTAGAATTTCTGATTGTCGTAGAAGAGTTGGGTTACAGCATAGGCTGCGCCCATTTGTTGTTTCTCCAGGAGGTGCTGCATATCCATCTCCAGATTTGGAGCTTCCTCATGCTTCTCCGGATAGCAAGCTACGCCACAGCAGAATTTTTCTCCCGGGTGCTTGATAGGAGTACCATCCATGAAGAAGCCATCATTGAACTGGTTGACTTGCTTCAAGAGGTCTGTAGCATGCATGTGACCATTTGCGGTCGGAGTAAACTGGCGGTCATCCTTCGCCTTGTCTCCGCGCAGTACGAGGAGATTTGAAATGCCTAAGAACTGGAGGTCGAGCAGTTCATACTCGATATCTTCCTTGCTGGCTCCACTACAAATGACATGAGGAATAACCGGAATGTCGTATTTGTTTTGGATGGCACCTGCAATCGCAACTGTACCTGGGCGGCGACGCACACGCTGGCGGGTAAGCAAGCCGTTGTCCAACTCCTTATAGACAAACTCGCTGTGGTGCGTGGTGATATTTATAAATCGAGGGTTAAATTCCTTCAGGGCATCGATGGTGCGGAAGAGTGCTGCCGTACCATTTCCCTTCAATGGAGGAAGAACCTCAAATGAAAAACCTTTCTCTTGGGCCCCGTTATTCAGAAATTCTGTTATGTTCATCTTCTTTATTTCTTTTTGTAATGTAGGGTGTAATTTGAATGTTGAATAGACTCTGAGGACCTTACTTTTGCGGATGACAAAGCGTATAGCCCTATTTGTTTGCAAAAATACAAAAAAATAGGCTGAAAGACGAAAAAATAAGGAGCAAAACGAAAAAATAAAGAGCAAAAATGAAAAAATATGGGGAAAAACGAAAGATGAACGTAATATTTTATAAGAATCGTGTAATATTTGTGGAAAAATAACGTAATAAGTATAGTTTTACAAACTATTCTAAAACAGATACAATTTAAACCTAAAAAATATGGAACAGAATCAAAATGGCTCTAAAGCCTATCTTATCTCAATTGTGATGGTCGCTGTATTGGGTGGCTTGCTCTTCGGTTATGATACCGCTGTAATTTCGGGTGCCGAAAAAGGTTTGCAAGCTTTCTTCAAGGGCGCAAGTGATTTCGAATACACGGATTTCATGCACGGATTTACATCCTCAAGTGCATTGATTGGTTGTATCATCGGTAGTGCTCTTTCTGGTCTCTTCGCCAGTAATTTAGGACAATACCATTCGTGGCGCTGCTGTTGCCATCGCAGTTGCCTTCCAGTGGATTTTCAACTTTATTGTCAGCTCAACCTTCGTTCCGCTGTTTAATATGCATTTGGTAGAAGGAGATGATTTCGGTCATTGGTTTACCTATGGTCTTTATGGAGCCATCTGTATTTGTGCAGCCCTCTTTGTGTGGAAACTTGTACCAGAGACAAAGGGAAAGAGTCTGGAGGATATGAGTAAACTCTGGAGAAAGGAATAATGCATTAAAGGAAACCAATGCATCAAGAGGAAAAAGTGCATGAAGGGAAAGGTGTTTTAAAGTGAAATGGGCTTTAAAATATTTCCTGTAAAAGACGAGGCGCAAGCATCTTCACGATGGTTGCGCCTCTTTACGTTTTTATATTTTATATAAGAGAGTATTAACTACGCATATATTTGATAGTTTAATTCTTTTCTTGATAATATTTTTATTATTTTGATGTCGCTTTATTGCGGCAAGCAAAACTTACAATTGGCTGTGAATTTATAGAATTCTTAATGTAGTTGGTCTGTGCGCCATCTACAAAGATGTAGGAGAGAATGAATGGGAAATAGATTTTTCTAGTTGACCAAACACAACTGCCTGCATAGTATGGGTGGGCAGAGAAAATCAATACAACCTTATGTTCTTTAGCATCTGAACCGTATGTAAGATTGAGGTTGATAGGACTTGGACAAGCATAAAAATATGCTTGGTTTGTCGGACTGTTTGGTAAAACCATGTACTTTCCTGCCACGGGCTTGTCTTCTACCTTGCTGATGGCTTCCTTCAATTCAGGATTAGAGATGTGCTCGGCAAGTTTCTTGATAGGGAAGTTGCTGATGGTAAATGTACTATCATTACGCATACTGAAATAGCATGATGTCTCTACAGAATCTGCCTGATTCTTTACGTTAGCATCATTCTTGTGATCGAATAAGAGTACCAGATTAGAATAAGAACCTGCCATATTCGTCTGGTAAGCATCTTGCTGCTCCTTTGTAAGATAGCTGTAGCCGTTATCATCACCTGTATTACATGAAGTGAAAGTTAGTGCTGTGAGCAATACAGCAACTAAAGATAGCAATGTAATTTTTTTCATTTTCTTATGTTTAATTGTTATTATACTATTTTCCTACCTTTTTGATAAAGAATTTGGTTGGGAATATATGATTCTTTTTTATTCTTTCCATTGTTATAAACCCAAAATAACAAGAATCTTGCATTAGATAGTAGTTAATTAATGTTAATAATATTTTTCTGTCTATTTTCTTGCTTAATTAGAAAACATTATGTACCTTTGCATGTGTAATAATATGGTAGTGTAAACCTAAGCTTATAGATATAAGAATTGAGTAAACATGGATTATAGCGCAACACAAAAATATTGGTTGTATCTTCGCCCCAATTGCCGTAGAGAATTGAAGGTGAGAGATTATTTCGACAGCAGAGGGACAGAGTGTTTTGTGCCTATGCATAAAGTTGTGAGGGTAATTCATGGAAAAGAGATACTCATGGATGTTCCTGTCATGGGAAATATGGTCTTTGTCAAGACTTCTTATGAAAATATGTTGGAAGCAAAGTCTGCACTCGAAGCTTTGGGAATACCAGTCATGCTTCGCATGGATTCCGTTCATCATACTCGTCCCATTATCATTCCAGACAAGCAGATGGAAGATTTTATCAGGGTTTGCAATGATCAGTTCAGCCGTTTTGTAGATGGACGTTATTCTGATAATCTTGAAAAGAACGATTATGTAGAGATTATTTCCGGACGATTTGCCGGGGTACGTGGTTATTATGCCAGACCCTTCAAGGACAAGTGTGTGGTATGTGTGGTAGAAGGACTTGCTGTCTGCACAACGTATATTCCTGCTTATGCATTGAAAATCATAGAAAAAGGAAAATAAAAGTAGTTGGGGACTTGTTGTTTTTTGGTAAATGATATTTTTAATAATTAGGTAAACTAAAATAATCAGTATGAAAAAGTTAAATAAGTTTGTGTTGAAATCTCTTGTATTGCTCTTTGTATTCTCTATTGCTGTGAGTTGTGGAGAGAGCAAGTCAAACCAGAAAGTCTTGTTTGATAAGATCGTTTCTAAAGCAGGCAAGACGGTTTCTGAAATAGACAAGACTGCTTCTGAGATAGACAAGGCGGTTTCTGAAATAAATCAGGTGGTTTCTGAAGCAAACCAGTCTTCCTCGAAAACAAGTGGAACTTCTGTAGCAGAAGGTAATTATGATGGTTTGGAAATTCCTGTTTATACGAAGGGCACCTTGTCGGAAACCATCAGAAAGCGCTATTCCTATACCGTTTCTTACAATCATGAGATGAAAAATCCTAATTGGGTAGCTTGGACAATCTCTGCAGAGCATGCTTCTGGTAAAGTACAGCGTATGGCTTTTCAGGATGATGAAGATATGCCTGATCCAAAGGGCTATCTGTCTGATTATTATAATAGCGGGTATGATAGAGGTCACATGTGTCCTGCTGCTGATAATAAATGGAGTGAGAAAGCTATGGAAGATTGTTTCTTGATTACCAATATGTGTCCACAGGATAATGGGTTGAATCGTGGTATGTGGAATAGTATTGAGCAGCAATGCCGTTCGTGGGCTGTAAAATACGGAAAGGTCTATGTGGTATGTGGTCCTATTTATCTGAACCAGCAGCATCGCAAAATAGGAAAGAATAAAGTCGTTGTTCCTGAGGCTTTCTTTAAGGTAGTCCTACGTATGGGGGATTATCCTCAAGCTATTGGCTTTATCTGTAGAAACCAGTCTCAGAAAGGAAGGAAAAAGACAGACTTTGTCAATTCTATCGATGAAGTAGAACGAATTACTGGCTACGATTTCTTCTCTAAATTGCCTGATAATATAGAGAATAAGGTGGAAGCCAAAGCGGATATAAATGAATGGTAATAAGTCTGTATCAGAAAAATAGAATGATGATAAAACAAAAAAGACTTCCAAAATATTGGAAGTCTTTTTTAGGATTGTGACTCGCATGGGGCTCGAACCCATGACCCCAACATTAAAAGTGTTGTGCTCTACCAGCTGAGCTAGCGAGTCAATCTCCAACTTTATGTTTTAAAAGCGAGTGCAAAGGTATAGCTTTTTTTTGAATCCACCAAATAAAAAGCAGATTTTTTGTAAAAAACTCGCATTTTTCTCGTTTTTCTTTACTTTTTATTCCTCAGAAGGCACTTTGGAAGGCGTTTTCAGTTCATTGGCGGCTTCTTCCGGAGTCTGGTAGTTTTCATAATGAGGCTTCTCTCTGGTCACATATCTCTGCCAATAGGCGATGAGAAGTGTGGTAAGAGGAAGGGCTACGATCAAGCCAATGAATCCTAATAAAGCACCCCATACAGAAAGACTCAAGAGCAAAATGGCAGGATTCAGTCCCATTGCCTTACCCATAATCTTAGGTGTCACCACCATGTCGGTTATAATCTGTACTACACAGAATACCAGGAAGGCTAATCCGAATACCAACCAGAAGTTCTGACCCGTATCTGCCGCCTTGAGCATGGCAAGGAAAGCAGTAGGGATGAGTGCAAAGGTATGGAGGTATGGTACTAAGTCCATGATTCCAATCAGGATGCCCAAACCTATAGCCATTGGAAAACCGATAATCGTAAATCCGATACAGAACATGATGCCCATGCATAATGCCACCATTCCCTGACCACGAATATAGTTATTCATTTCGCGTTCTACATCCTTCATCAGTTCTTGCCAGAAAGGACGGCTCTTTTTAGGAAAGATTCGTATCCAATTGGCGGTAAGGGTCTCATAATCGAGCAGGATAAAGAACATATATAATAATGTAATCATCGAAGCGATGATGCTCAGAATGATATTTGCTGTTTGTCCTACTACGGAGAAAACCTTAGGCATGGCACTCTTGATGGCATCGGAAAAATCCTTGCTCTTCATGAATTTCTCTATTTGCCCCTGATTCTCCTGTATCCAGTCCTTGATGAGCGCAGTGAGGTTGTTGGTATGGGTGGTCTGGTGCAGCCACTTAGTCAGCACATCGCCCAGTTTGTCAAACTGGTCAATCATAGGAGGGATAATCATCCAGATAACTCCACCGATGACACCAATGGCAAGCAGCATGGCTATGATGATAGACAAAGCTCTCACCTTAACGTGCAACTTGTTTTCTATGAACTTGACTACAGGATAAAGTAAGTAAGCGAAAAACCAAGCGATGAAGAATGGTAAGAGTACGCTACTTAAATAGTTGGTAACAAAGAGCACAGCTCCTATAATGAGCACAATGCCTGTCCAACGGATAAATTTGTCAAATGTGATTTCCTTTGCCATAAGTATTATATAATAATGTAGAGTTAGGCATGATTCCTTGGAGAATTTTAATCTTCTCCTTTCAGTGCTTTCTGGTAACATTCTCGACACAAAGGCTCATATTCGTCTTTTTCGCCGAGCAGAACTCTTCGCTCATTGTTCACCAGACGATGGCTTACGTAAGCCAAGGCGCCACACTTCACGCAGATGGCATGCACTTTGGTAACCTCGTCTGCGATGGCACACAAGGCAGGAATCGGGCCGAAAGGAACTCCCTTGAAGTCCATATCCAATCCGGCAACGATGACTCTGATGCCACGGTTAGCCAGTTCGTTGCAAACTTCAACGAGGCCATTGTCAAAAAACTGGGCTTCATCAATACCGACCACATCGATGTCTGAAGCCAATAAGAGCAAAGACCCAGAGGATTCAATTGGAGTTGACCGGATAGAGTTCTGGTCATGGCTCACAACTTCTTCATCTGAGTAGCGCGTATCGATGGAAGGTTTGAAGATTTCCACCTTCTGCTTGGCGAACTTTGCTCGCTTCATTCTTCGGATTAATTCTTCTGTTTTTCCAGAGAACATAGATCCGCACACCACTTCAATTCTGCCGGGACGGTGTGTCTCCCCAAGTAGATTTTCTGTCATTTCGTGGCAAAATTAGCAATAAGGTTTTAAAAAATGCAAAGAAAATCGTTTTTTTTTTGCTTAGAAAGATTATTTAACTACATTTGTACCCCGTATGGGCATATTATATATCGTACCGACTCCTGTTGGCAATATGGAGGACATGACAATGCGAGCTGTCAGAGTCTTGAAAGAAGCTGATTTGATTCTCGCCGAGGACACTCGAACATCGAGCGTCCTACTGAAGCATTTCGACATCAAAAACAGATTGATGGCGCATCATAAGTTTAATGAACATGGCACTTCGGCTTCTGTTGTAGAACGCTTGAAGGCGGGTGAAACCATAGCTCTCATCTCGGATGCTGGTACTCCTGGAATCAGCGATCCCGGCTTTTATTTGGCACGTGAGGCTGCTAAAGCGGGGATAACCGTTCAGACTTTGCCTGGTCCTACGGCCTGCATTCCTGCCATTGTCTCATCTGGTTTACCTTGTGACAGATTCTGTTTCGAGGGCTTTATTCCCCAAAAGAAGGGGAGACAGACTTATCTGGAGTCTTTGCAAAATGAAACTCGCACGATGATTTTCTATGAATCGCCTTATCGTGTGGTGAAGACCTTGCAGCAGTTTGCTGAGGTATTTGGTGAAGACAGACAAGTAAGTTGTTGCCGTGAAATCTCAAAGATACACGAAGAAAGTGTCAGAGGTACTTTGGCAGAAGTGATTGCTCATTTTGAGGAAGTGGAGCCAAGAGGCGAGTTCGTAATTGTGCTTGCCGGTAAGGATCCTAAGCAACTTAAGGAAGAAATGAAAGAAAAGCGACGTGAAGAACGTAAAATGAATAAGTATCAAAATTAAAAGGAGAAAGATTATGAAAAAATTATTTTTTATCGTCTGCTGCGCGGCCTTGTTAGTAACTGGTTGTAAGGATGGAAAAAACAGTCCTGATTCGGCTAATGTGCATCTTGCAGATTCGCTCAATGAGGTAATTGCTCAAAGAGATAGTGAGATTAATGACATGATGGGTACCTTCAATGAGGTTCAGGAAGGTCTTCGCCAGATTAGCGAGGCTGAGGGACGTGTTGCTTTGGCTAAGAGCGGAGAGGGTACAAGCAGTAAGCAGAAGATGAAAGAAGATATACAGTTCATCGCTGCTCAAATGAAAAAGAACAAAGAGCTGATTGCAAAACTTCAGAAGAAATTGGAAGGCAGTTCTTTGAACGCTACTCAGTTGAAGAAGACTATCGAGGGTCTTCAGGCTCAGTTGGTAGAGAAGGAGAAGCAGCTCCAGACTCTCCGTGAGGAATTGGACAAGAAGGATATTCATATCATGGAACTCGATGAGTCTGTCAATAATTTGAATACCAATGTCAGCAACTTGAAGACTGAAAGTCAGAAGAAGACTGAGACTATCAATGCACAGGACAAGCAGCTGAATACAGCTTGGTATGTATTTGGTACAAAGAAGGAATTGAAGGGTCAGCGTATCTTAGAGAACGGAAAGGTGATGAATGGTAATTTCAATAAGAATTACTTCACCAAGATTGATATCCGTAATACTACAGAAATCAAGCTCTACTCTAAGTCTGCTAAATTGATGACAGCTCATCCATCAAGCAGTTATACACTGGTACGTGATGCCAATAAGCAGTACACATTGCGCATTACTAATCCACATATTTTCTGGAGCACCAGCAAGTATCTGGTTGTGCTTGTTAAATAAGGATTATACCGAAAATGAAGGAGCTTTGATTCCTTTGTGTTATTCATAAAATCTCGGCATAAATGTGGAAAGCGTTATTGTTTTCCATATTTATGCCGAGTTCTTTTATTCTTTCGAGTTCTTTTATTCTTTCGAGTTCTTTTATTCTTTCGAGTTCTTTTTATCGAAATTCTTTCAGACGAATCTCTTCAGTTGAATTCTTCTTGTCCAGCTTCTTGTACCGACTCTTTATCTTTTTCTTCCGAAAAAATCCTGCATGAGCAATCTGCATTCTTCTTCCAATACACCTGAAGTGACAGTCGTTTTGGAATGCAGAGCGTTGGGAGCAAATTTGGAGTAACCTCTTTTCTCATCAGCTGCGCCATAGACGACTCTGGATATTTGAGCCCATCCGATAGCTCCTGCGCACATCACGCAAGGTTCTACCGTAACGTAGAGCGTACAGTCTTTCAGATATTTACCGCCAAGCATATTGGCTCCTGATGTAATAGCTTGCATTTCTGCATGTGCTGTTACATCGCAAAGCATTTCTGTCAGATTATGGGCACGGGATATGATTCTGTCTTTGCATACGATGATGGCTCCTACCGGAATCTCATCCTCCTCGAAGGCTTTTTGTGCTTCGAGTATTGCTTTCTTCATGTATTCCTCGTCTTTTTTCTTTTGTTCTTCCATATTATCTTTTTTGTGATTTCCTGTCTGTTTTTATCTGATTTCTTACAGGCTTTCTTTTTTTAAACAAAGATTTCCCTGCTGTTTTGGGTGCAAAATTAATGGAAAAGCGAGATAAAACAAAATAATATAAAACCTTTTTTGAAAGAAACCGTTTTGTTCTTAAAAAAAAGCAATAAAAAGTTTGACGTTAAAAGGAAAAGTGTTATTTTTGCAAATAAATTATGCTTCATGACTCATGCTGCATATAAAAGAATGAAATGATGAATTGGTATAGATATGGCAGAACATAATGAATTGGGTAAGTGGGGTGAAGATGAAGCTGCCCGCTTCCTGCAACGGAAGGGATTTTCTATTCTTGAGCGGGATTGGAGAGTAGGGAAGCGAGACTTGGATATCATCGCCTTGAAAGAAGATGGCAAATTACTCGTCTTTGTAGAAGTAAAAACCCGCCGGAATGATGTGTATCTGCAACCAGAGGAAGCCGTCAATAATACCAAAATGCGTAATATTGCTATTGCTGCTAATGCATACGTAAAACAGAATATGATTGATTGCGAGATTCGCTTTGATATTATTTCTGTTATCGGTATGCGTCCTCATGTTGAGAGTATTGACTGGATAGAGGATGCTTTCAACCCCTTACTACTATAAGTAATATGGGTTATACTATTTTGTCTCTCTTGAAAGCTAAATGCCACTATTATTAATATAAGGTGAAATGAAAACAAAAATTATAAGATTAGAAGAGATTGACTCTACCAATCGGTATCTTAAAAATTATCGTGAGGAGGGTGATGAAGAAATGATTGTCGCTGTTGCTGACTATCAGGCGGCTGGCAAAGGACAGGGTACGCATACCTGGGAAAGTGAAAAAGGGAAAAACCTGCTTTTCAGTATCAAGGTGTATCCTCATTGGATTCCGGTGCGTCGCCAGTTTGTCTTGTCTATGGCTGGTGCTCTCGCTGTCAAGGATGCATTGGATTCTTATGTGGAGAACATCACATTGAAATGGCCTAATGATGTCTATTGGAACGATCAGAAAATCAGTGGTACGCTGATAGAAAATACAATCGACTCCAAGGGCATCAAGAGTTGTGTTTTTGGCATAGGATTAAATGTCAATCAGCTTGTCTTTCATAGTGATGCTCCTAATCCGGTTTCCTTAGCTCAGATTCTTGGACATGAGGTGGATCGTGATGAAGTCTTGAAGAAAATCCTTGATGGATTCGAAAAGTATTATGAATTGCTGCGCCGTGCAGACTATATGGACGTGTCGGGAATCTATCATTTGTCTCTGTATCGCAGAAAAGGCTTCCATCCTTATCGGGATGCAGATGGTGAATTTGAAGGCGCCTTGGTTGAAGTTGAGGATGATGGCCATTTGATTTTGCATGATAGACAGGGAAGAATCCGTTCGTATGCTTTTGGCGAAATCAGTATTGTCAGGGAATAAAGCAACTCTAAGAATAGTAGGAAAAAACGTAAATTATTAATTTTAATTCATATAAAACATGGCTAAGTTTAAAAGAATCCTTTTGAAATTGAGCGGTGAAAGCTTGATGGGTAAACAGAGTTTCGGTATTGATCCGGAGCGTCTTAGTGATTATGCAAAACAAATCAAGGAAGTACATGAAATGGGAGTTCAGATAGGTATCGTCATTGGTGGTGGTAATATCTTCCGTGGATTGAGTGGAAGCCAAAAGGGTTTCGACCGTGTCAAAGGTGACCAGATGGGTATGTGTGCTACGGTCATCAACTCTCTTGCCTTGAGTAGTGCGCTTGGAGCTTTGGGCGTAAAGAACAAAGTGCTTACGGCTATCCGTATGGAACCAATCGGTGAGTTCTATACCAAGTGGAAGGCTATTGAGGCTATGGAGGATGGTTATATTTGTATCTTCTCTGCTGGTACTGGTAGCCCTTACTTTACCACTGATACTGGTTCTTCTCTGCGTGGTATTGAAATAGAGGCAGACGTGATGCTGAAGGGTACACGTGTGGATGGTATATATACCGCCGACCCTGAGAAAGACCCTACTGCCACCAAGTTTAAGGACATTACTTACGATGAGATTTATACGAAGGGATTGAAGGTAATGGACCTTACTGCAACAACGATGTGCAAGGAGAATAATCTCCCTATCTATGTATTCAATATGGATGTCGTAGGTAACTTGAAAAAGGTAATGGATGGTGAGGAGATTGGTACCTTAGTACACAATTAATTCCTTTATTCCATTCTTTTCCTTGTATGAAAATAGCCTATAGTTTCACGTATAAGTAAACTATAGGCTATTGTTTTATTTCTTCTTTAAATACAGAATCACAGAAAGAATCACATAGGCAAGTATGATAATCCACCAGGCCTGAAGAAATCCGATAGCGCCCTCTGTGAATACAGAGCCGGCAAGAATGATAACGGTCAGACCTATAAAGAAATACTTGACTTCGTTACCTTTGAATGACCATTGCTTGAATTTCAGAGCAAAGAGTGGCAATTCACATACAAGCAAGAAACTGGTAATGAGAATCATTGCCAAGATGATAGCCACAGACCATTTGTCGTTGGTTAGCCATGAAGGACTACTTACTATCAGCGATCCCCAAAACAGCGCATTGGCAGGAGTCGGAACACCAATGAATGATGTCGTCTGTCGCTCATCGAGATTGAACTTTGCCAATCTTAGGGCAGAGAAGGCTGCGATGATGAATGCAGTATAAGGTAACCATGAACGTAATGGCTCTAAGATTGCCGGATACTCCATCACGAAAAGTTGTGAAAAAACGATGGTTGAAGGAGCAACTCCAAATGTTACATCATCAGCAAGAGAGTCAAGCTCTTTTCCTATAGGTGATGAAACATGAAGTAATCTGGCGCTCATGCCATCAAAAAAGTCAAATACTGCACCTATGATAATCCAGAGAAGTGCCATCTTGGGTGCTCCTCCGAAAGCATACGATGTTGCGATGCAACCAGATACGAGGTTACAACAGGTAATCGTGTTAGGAATATGTTTCTTTATATTCATTTTTATATATAATAATCAGTAGTTGAATGGCTCAACTTGCCCGAAAACTATTTCAATTTGGCGATGATGGTCTGGTCGCCTGTCGTAGATTGCCCCATCTTGACGCAAATCTCGGTACCTACAGGCAGATAGACATCAACTCTGGAACCCAACTTGATGAATCCCAGATGCTCATCAATATAGCATTCTTCACCTTCCTTGGCATAAGTAACGATACGGCGTGCCACAGCACCAGCAATCTGACGGCATAATATATCCACGCCATCAGGAGTAGTAATCATGACATCGGAGTGCTCGTTTTCTTCGCTCGCCTTAGGAAGCCACGCTTTGTGATAATTGCCATCTACGTGTTTCACGAATTTCACCTTGCCGTCAACAGGGAACCAGTTGGCATGCACATTCCATAAACTCATGAAGATGGAAACCATCATGCGCTTATCATTGAAGTAAGGAGCGTGGTCAACTTCTTCAATGACTACAATCTTGCCATCGGCAGGAGCCACGACTAATTTATCGGTGTCTTCTACGTTCAGGTAACGTATAGGGCAACGATAGAAGTTAAGCACGATACAATACACAACACCCATGACTGCAGAGAAAGACCAAAATGGTATTTTGTTGTCAAAGGCATTCCACAATATCACCGCAATTGCTATGATAGCAATGATACCGTAAATCAGCTGGTCGGTACCTTCACGGTGTAATCTAATCTTCTTTAGTTTCTTTATTTTTTGTCCCATTACAGAGAGATTAAGTTTTTATCACTGCAAAGGTACATTATTTTTGTCATTTTCGCAAATTTTTCCGCAATTTCTTTTGGTTATGTCAACTTTTAGCAGTAACTTTGAACTCAAAATTCGCTTTTTAGTATAAAAAATGGAAGATTTCATACATTTACATGTCCATACACAGTATTCCATCCTTGATGGTCAGTCCAAGATTCCCCATCTTGTTGACAAGGCTGTCAAGGACGGCATGAAGGGTATGGCCGTTACCGATCATGGTGTCATGTTTGGCATCAAGGAACTGACCGATTATTGCGGAAAAGTCAATAAGGGTAGAAAAAAAGAAGGTCTGGAACCTTTTAAGCCTATTATTGGTTGTGAGATGTATGTAGCCCATCGAAGAAAAGAGGATCGTGATAAAAACAGGGGTGATATGAGTGGTTATCACCTCATCGTTTTGGCGAAGAATTACAATGGTTACAAAAACCTCATCAAATTGGTCAGCAATTCATGGGTGGACGGATATTATATGCGCCCACGTACGGATCGTGCCGATTTGGAGAAATATCATGAGGATCTGATTGTCTGTTCGGCTTGTATTGCTGGCGAGGTTCCTAAGAAGATTCTGGATGGTGATATCGAAGGTGCACGCGAGGCTTGTGAATGGTATCATCATCTTTTCGGTGATGATTACTATTTGGAATTGCAGCGCCACAAAGTGCCTGATGATCCACGTATCCTTGCCAATCGTGAAGCCTACGACTTGCAGCAGCGTGCCAATAAGGTGCTCATAGAATTTGCCAAGGAATATGGCATTAAACTGATCTGTACCAACGACTGTCACTTTGAGGATAAGGAAACAGCTGAGGCTCACGACCATTTGCTCTGTCTTGCTACAGGTAAGGATCTGGATGATCCGAATCGTATGCGATATTCTAAGCAGGAATGGTTTAAGACTCGGGAGGAGATGAATGAAGTGTTCTCTGATATTCCTGAAGCCTTGTCCAATACGCTCGATATATATAATAAGGTGGAAATCTATAGTATCGACCATGGACCTATCATGCCGTTCTTCCCGATTCCGGAGACTTTCGGTACCGAGGAACAGTTGCGTGAGAAGGTGTCAGAAGAAGACCTTTACAAGGAATTTACTTCTGATGAGAATGGGGAGAACCAGTTGCCGCCTGAAGAAGGACAGAAAGTGATAGACCGCTTGGGCGGTTACGACAAAATATACCGTATTAAGTTTGAGGCGGAATATCTGAAGCACCTTGCTTACGAGGGTGCCAAGAAATTATATGGTGATCCTTTGCCGGAAAATGTCGATGAGCATGTCAACTTTGAGTTGCATGTCATGAAGACGATGGGTTTTCCTGGTTACTTCTTGATTGTGTCCGACTTTATTCGTGCAGCACGTGAAGAATTGGGGGTTGTTGTAGGTCCGGGTCGTGGTTCTGCCGCAGGTTCTGTGGTAGCTTACTGTTTGGGTATTACCAAGATAGACCCATTGAAATATGACTTGCTGTTTGAGCGTTTCTTGAATCCAGACCGTGTCAATCTTCCTGATATTGATACCGACTTTGATGATGATGGTCGTGGAAAAGTGCTCCGATGGGTGATGGATAAGTATGGGCATGAGAATTGTGCGCATATTATCACTTATGGTAGTATGGCAACCAAGAATTCCATCAAGGATGTTGCCCGTGTAGAGAAACTTCCTCTGGATAAGGCAAATGCACTCTGTAAGGCTATCCCAGACCGATTGCCTGATGGAGCTAAGATGAACTTGACTAATGCCATCAAATATACGCCGGCATTGAGGGATGCGGAGTTTTCTACTGATCCTCGAGAAAGTAATACCATCAAGTATGCCAAAATGCTTGAAGGTACGATACGAGGTACAGGTATTCATGCTTGTGGATTCATTATCTGTCGAGACCCGATTAGTAATTGGGTGCCGGTTTCAACTGCTGATGACCCGGATTTCCCTGGACTGAAGACTGCCGTTACCCAATATGATGGCCACGTGATTGAATCTACCGGTTTGATCAAGATGGACTTCTTGGGTCTGAAGACACTTTCCGAGTTGAAGGAGGCCTGCAAGGTAGTAAAGCAGACATTAGGTGAAGATGTTGATTTGGATACAATACCGATTGATGATGCGCTGACTTATGAACTCTATCAGCGTGGTCAGACCATTGGTACTTTCCAGTTTGAGTCGCCTGGTATGCAGAAGTATCTGCGCGAGTTGAAGCCTACGGTCTTTGAAGACTTGATTGCGATGAATGCGCTCTATCGTCCGGGACCTATGGATTATATCCCATCTTTTATTGCCCGAAAGAACGGACAGGAAGAAATCAGGTATGATATTCCATGTATGGAAAAGTATTTGAAGGATACGTATGGTATCACGGTCTATCAGGAGCAGGTGATGCTTCTTTCCCGTCAGCTTGCCAACTTTACTCGTGGTGAGTCTGATGCCTTGCGTAAGGCGATGGGTAAGAAGAAGAAGGATATTGTAGATGCGATGAAGCCTAAGTTCATCAAGCAAGGTCAGGAAAATGGTCATGATCCTGCCGTTCTTGAGAAAATTTGGGGCGACTGGGAAAAGTTTGCTTCCTATGCTTTCAACAAATCGCATGCAACCTGTTATTCCTGGGTGGCTTACCAGACGGCATATATGAAGGCGCATTATCCTGCCGAATATATGGCTGCGCTTATGACTCGCCGTTTTTCTCAGATTACTGAGATTACGAAGTTGATGGAGGAATGCCAGTCTATGAATATCAAGACGTTGGGTCCGGATATCAATGAGAGTTACCGTGCATTTGGTGTGAACGAGCATGGCGAGATCCGTTTCGGTCTTTCTGCCATCAAGGGTATGGGCGCTCCAGCGGCTGATGCCATTGTGGCAGAGCGTGAGAAGAATGGTGCCTATAAAGATATCTTCGATTTTGCCCAAAGAGTAGATTTCTCTAATGTGAATCGTAAGGCTTTTGAAAGTCTGGCGCTGAGTGGTGGTTTCGACAGTTTCGGAATCCCAAGAGAGGATTTCTTTGCCAAGGATTCCAAGGGAAATGTCTTCCTGGATACTTTGGTGAAGTATGGACAGCTCTACCAGCGTGAACAGCAGGAGGCTGTGACTTCTCTCTTCGGTGGAGTGGAAGCGGTAGAAATTGCAACTCCTCCTATTCCTAAGGGAGAGCCATGGAGCACGATCGAGAAATTGAATAAGGAACGTGAACTGGTAGGTATTTATCTGTCTGCTCATCCGCTGGATGATTATAGTATCGTTCTCCATTCGATGTGCAATACGCATTGTACAGAATTGGGCGACAAGGAGGCCTTGTCCAAAAAGGCTGAAATTGTTTTTGGTGGTATCGTTACTGCGCTGAGATCAACGTTTACCAAAACTGGCAAGCCTTGTGGATTTGTAACACTGGAAGATTTTGAGGGTTCCGGAGAATTGGCTCTCTTTGGTGAAGATTGGGGACAATGGCGTGGTATGCTCGTAGAAGGAAGTACAGTCTATGTTACTGCAAGATGCGCTCCAAGATATGCCAATAGTAATTATCTGGAATTCAAGATCAACAGTATTGATTACATGCAGACGATTAAAGAAAACCGTATTGAGAAATTGACGATTACGCTGGATAGTGATATCGTTGATGATACAGTTATCAATGATTTCAATACGATGTTGAAAGATGATCTGGCAGGGAAAACTCAATTGTATTTTCAGATACATGATGTGGAGAGCAATACCTTCATCATGTTCCGGGCGCAAGATAAGACTGTCAATGTGGGCAAGGAACTGATACAATATATTGAGGCGCATCCTAAAATGTCATACCATATCAATTAATAAAATTGGCATACGGTTTGCAGTAAGACATATCATATTTATAATAATATTAATATAGAATTAAGATGGAAGTAACAATTACAAATGACAATTTTGAGAGCTACAAGAATGGTGAGCTCCCATTGGTAGTAGATTTGTGGGCAACATGGTGCGGTCCTTGCCGCCAGATTGCTCCTATCGTTTCTGAACTCGCCAACGAGTATGATGGCAAGTTGGTAGTAGGCAAGTGTGATGTTGAGGAGAATGATGACATTGCTATGGAATTCGGTGTTCGCAATATCCCTACTATCTTGTTCTTCAAAGGTGGTGAGTTGGTTGACAAGTTTGTGGGTGCAGCTTCTAAGGCTACCCTTCAGGAGAAGTTCAATTCTCTCTTGTAATACTTGAATAGTTGAACGCCTTTCATAAGATAAATAGGCTTGTATAATAAACATGAAAGAGGGTGTGTCATCAGTCCATGACACACCCTCTTCTGGTAAATGGCAATTTGGATAGATTGCCCATGGCGTTTTTCTAATGCTTGTTATCCAACAGCGCACTTCGCAAATCATCATCTTGTGCCAGCCCCAGCTTCTTCCTGATGTTGCCCCTCACCGTACTTACATTTGAGATACTCTTACCCAAGGCAACAGAAATATCCTTAAGGGTGAGTCCCTGCTCAACGAGGCGGCAGACATCGAGCTCGGCTGGCGTAAACTTTGGAAAACGTTCGCACATCTCCTTACGTTGGCAAGCCTGCATATGCTCTATCTGGCTTGCCACTTTTTTTATATTGTGCAATGTCTTGTTGTCGAGTTGCTCCATCAGTTCCTTATCATAAACAGTGGTAACGTCTTGGGCTTTTGCCAGTTTTAAGAGTGCCAACAGCTCACTCTTTCTCATGTTGAACACATGCAACACCTGGTCGATGGTGCTGGCATAATCGTTGAGTTCCATTTGCTGCTCATGCAACAGTTTGCTGGCAACAAAACCAAATACGTTAGTGGCAACACTCATAAAACCAAATATAATAAGCAGTTGACTATACATTTTGTTTTGTGTGAGATGTAGGCAGAAGCCTATTGCTAAAATATTTACGCAAGTGCAAACGAGCGAGGTGCGAGGCAAGATGGAAATGCTGGCTACAAGCACAAGGATGTAGCAAACAGTTATGTTGACCGTAGTGAGCATGGGGTCGTGCTGCCCCATTGAAGCTAAGACCAGCAGTCGTACGCTTTGAATAATCATTAGCGAGATGTCGAAAGCTGACATTATATAGTTCAGCCTTTTTGGACCCTTTAATATATAGAAAAGGAGTGATACTGCCGACACCAAGACAATGCATGCCGAGCAAGCCAATGCTGGCTTTATTGTCAAACCATAGGAACCCACGAGGTGAAGACCAAAGAGAAGAATTGAGATAGGCACAAAAGTTAGAAAGATGAGCTGTCGGAAGTAGTCTCGGCGTCCCACCCTTGTGCGGTCAAAATATGTATATAGGCGATTATTCATATTTCTTAGTTTTGTATTCTACCCTGCAAAGATAGTATATTTTTTTTAATTTTGCGTCATTTGCGTCTCTTTTTTATACTTTTGCGTCATTTTGCGTCAGTCTAAAAAAGAGTAAATACTAATAATATTAGTAAATTCGCACAAACTTGTGGGCATTTATATATGTCTGTCGTCTTTTCGATTAATTATAAATAATAAATATATGAAAAATTCTACGATTTCTAATCAATGGTCTTACACAACAGACTATGACTCAACTCATGCAGCCAAGAGCCGCAGGTGCTCTATGCTTTGGTTGACGTTTCTCCTGCTGGTCATGGCTATAGTCGTGCCGCGGCAGGTGTATGCCGGAGCACACTTCGGCACGGATTACGGAAGCAATTCAAACTACAACTCACGCATCAGCCACCAGCCCACGGTGGACGAGCCATGGATTACCGTCTGTTTTTGGTTCTATGACAGGGATGGAGGAGATGGCTATTTCCTTGCCGATCAAACGGAGAAAGGACACAATGGACCAGCTCTTTATGTAGATGGCAAATACATCTGCTCACCCGACTGGGAATTGACATGGTGCTCAAACGATGGCAACGACGCTGGATTGGAAGAACAGCGTAACAATGATGAATGGTGGGGCAACACCTACACCAGGAATGTTGACGGCGTGAACTATACCGTACGCTTTTGGGATCCACGAAGATGGGGTGAGCAATATTGGGTGGAAATGATCATCTATATGGACAAGATTGCTGTGGCAAAAGAGTATGACATCAAGATCCGCGGTAAATGGAAAATCAACGGTCAAGAGCCCCAATGGGAGGAACGCACGTTCAGAAGCCAAGGCATCAGGAACATATTTACGGACAGCCCAAACTACGAACGTACCTACGGCTCGTTGAAGGTGAAGGAAAGTAAGCTCAACACGAGCTACGGTCCAACCACTGTGGCCATGACTACCGACGCATCTTATTACGATAAGAACAGCAGCGGTAAGCAATACTTCGACCCTTCCACGCTCAATAAAGCGGTTTACAAAACCTACAGCAAGGGCTCATCCACCTATAATGGACTGGCGCTTTCGTATGATGAGCAAGGCGGGTCTTTAGATCTATATACACAAAAATCTATTACAGTAACTCCCAACGACCGCAGTACGATTTTATTCGGGTGGGTGAAGAATACTATCAGAGATTACGACGAAGCTCACGATGTAGTTGCAACCACCGACATGTGGAAAAAACAAATATTATTGACTTGGAAAGTCTGGGGTAATTATTATTATACAGATGGCACATGGAGTATCTACCGTTACCCTGAGGGGCACGAAGAGGACAAGACGAAAGTGGCGGGCGAAATACCGTATAATACACGAAAATTCACGGACGACGTGCCTAGTTACGACCAAAAATACGTCTATCAGGTTTATTTCGTCCCTACCAATTCGCCTTCAGGCAAACTGCTGTCCAGCCTTATGGCCAGCACTACGCAGTCCGTGCAGCGCTCGTTCCCGATTAACATCTCCGATGTGGTTTCTGACAAGAAATCCATCACGGTGAAATGGCAATGCCCAGAGTTTAAGGGCAACGAAAGCTATGCCTTCAAGCTGTTCCGCACCATAAGCAAGAACGGAAAGCCGGGCGACGACTGGACGGAAGTGGCTACCATCAACGTCACCGACAAGGGCAAGGCACAATACCAATATACCGACAAGAGCGACCTGAAACTCTGCGCCACCTATATATATAAGGTGCAGGTCACGATGCTCGAGAACAAACTCTTCTCAAGCACCAATATTCTGGAGGGACGCATCACGGGCACCTCGCAGGTGACAGCTATAGAAGCCTCCAAGGGCGATTACAACGGATTGGTGAAGGTGTCATGGGAAGCCGAGCAAGTAGGAACGAGCGAGACACGCTACGAGGTAGCACGCCGTGTGAAGGGCACCGACACATGGGCGACCATCTACAAGACCAGCGGCACCGCCTCATCCTATTACTATGAGGACGTGACGGCTTTTCCGGGACAGTATTACGACTACAAGGTGGTGAGCATCACCACATGCGAAGGCAGCGACACACGCCTTGAGAAGAGCGACGACGGATTCAGTCGCGCCACTGGCATTGTGTCGGGCCGCATCACCTATGGCACTGGAACAGCCGTGGCAGGCACCCGCGTAGCATTGATGCGTGGCGATGGCACACAGCAGCAGGGTGGACAGTTCTATGCCCTCCGCGTGTCGGGAGCCGGCGACGGTGTATTCCTTAGCAAGGATAGCGAGATGCTCAACAAGTATTTCGCCTCCAAGCCATACACCCTGCAGATGATGATTCGCCCCGACGATGCGCAGACTGGCACTATTCCAACCATTCTCGACCTCGGCAGCAAGTTACAGCTGACGCTTGGTGCTGCAGATTCCAATGGCAAGGGCTATCCGCTTACCCTCAAGAGCGCTTCCGCTTCGGCACCTACGGGCATCTATCTGAAGCCTAACGCCTTCACTTCGCTGACTCTCGCCGTAGATGCTGCGGGCGCAGCCACAGTGACGGCAGTCAACGCCGAAGATTCGGTAACCGTTGTACCACTCGCCGACAAACTCAGCGCCAAGGTGCAGTTTGCCAATTCCGACAACACAGGATTGTGTCTCGGCGGCAGTTACCAGTCGTCGGCAAACCATGCCTTCTCGGGCTATATCGACGAGATGCGCGTGTTCAGCGACAAGGCTCTCACTAAAGACGAAATTCTCGCCAACTACAACCATACCCTCTGCGGAACAGAAGACGGACTCGTAGCTTACTGGCCTGTCGATGAAGGTATCAGTGGACAGACCACCGCCTACGACTACTCGAAGACGAGTGGCGTGGCAAACGGCAACCATGCACGTCTCGGTGCAGGCACATTACCTACGGGCAGCGTCATTCCGACATCGCATCAGCTCGGACTGTTTGGCTTGACCGACACACAAGGCAACTTCGTCATCCGTGGTGTACCGTTCACAGGTGACGGCACCAACTATATGGTGATCCCAGCTATGGGCATACACGAATACTCACCAACCTATTCTACACGCTACGTCAGCGCATCGTCGCTCGTGCATAGCGGCGTTGACTTCACCGATGTATCATCATTCCCAGTATCGGGCACCGTCTTCTACGAAGGCACCGATTATCCGGTGGAGGGATGCACCTTCTATGTTGATGGTACAATATGCAGTCGCGACGGCGAACTCATACAATCAGCCGAGGACGGCACATTCACCATCAGCGTGCCTATCGGCGACCACTTCGTTCAGGTGAAGAAGGACGGTCATGTGTTTGCATCTGCAGGACGCTACCCAGCCGACCCGAACGGAGCCGGTATGAAGATTACGTTCGACCGCGAGATTAAGAACATGGAGTTCATCGACCAGACACTCGTCAACTTCACGGGCCGTGTGGTAGGTGGAAGCATTGAGAGAGAAAAGCCTGTCGGATTCGGAGCAAGCCAGAACAACATCGGTATCACTGAACTCGTTCTCTGCCCGGCCAACGACCGCTACCGACTCAACGTGGTGAAGAAGACGAGCGGCACGTCATATAGCTACGAGACCAACACCTCCAAGGCTACCATAGAGTCAGCTACCAGCGCCATTGCCAGCGATTCGTGGCGCGGTGCAGGCGATGCTGCCAAGAAAATCTTCATACGTACCGACTCGCTCACGGGTGAGTTCTCGGCCATGGTGCCTCCGCTTATGTATAATGTGGAGAGCATGAAGGTAGTGGCAACTGGCCTGAGCGTTGGCGACGCAACGACCGTTGATGCCACCAGTCCGCTCGTGCAGTTGACCGACACTTTGGTCAGCGAGAATGGAGTGCGTCAGGAGTATGCTTATAACTGCAAGCTTAACCAGACCTATCATAGCGCACCTTCGTTCACCGTTACTCAGCGTGGCCACGACGATGGAGCCTTCGGTCTGTCGAAGTATGAGATTGAGGATGCCAACGGCAAGCTCGCCATCGACGACATCTACACCATCGACACCAACGGTAAGGTGACCTACAACTATGGCGGTGCCATCTTCGAACGTGAAGAGAACTACACCTTCGACCTCAAGGGCTTCGAGGAGTATGTCAACCACGACGTGAAGAACCAGCCCGTAGTATCGCGCGTGCCGCTCAGCGGCAATGTGGTGACCATCAACAACGCCCTCTCAGCCTCACAGAAGGTTTATTTTGAGAACAACACGGCTGGCAAACCTGCCGGTTCGTTGGTTGAGCTGGAGAGCAATCAGTTGCAGCTCGACAGTCTCGGTTGTGCCGTATACACATGGAAGGCTGGTCTGCCAAACATCACTGCGCCTTACTCGCGCACACTCTCCATCAGCTACGACATTGATGACCGTACCTACAACTGGGAAGGCAATGGCATGAAGGGTATCATCCTCGGTTCGCTGCCTACGGGCAACAACTTTGTGACGAGCGGTCCAGACGTTGTGGAAATGATTCTGCGCGACCCTCCTGGTACTGGCTCAAGCGCAGAATGGAACAGCGGCAGCGTTACGTCAACATCCACCTGCACTGGCGGTGTGTGGACTTCTGATAGTGAATTGCTGACCTCCACTAAGTTTGGTGTAGATTTGACGACGCTTGTCGGTACAATTGGTTTCGGAATACTCAACAGTGTAGAGACCAAGAACGAATTGAACGTGGGACTTAATGTTTTCACAGAAGGCGAGAATGCCAACACATGGAACCGCACCATAACCGCCACACGCACCATATCCACATCGTCAGCTCCTGAGTATGTGGGTGCCAATGGCGACGTATTTATCGGTTCGGCAACCAATATCATCTATGGATTGGCACGTGATGTCAACTTCCGCCGACAAGGAACGAGCGACAAGGCAACATTGGAACTGAAGGACATCATCACCACAGGACTCAACTTCAAGACCATGTTCAACTACACGGAAAACTACGTGGAGAACGTATTGCTGCCAAATCTGCGCGCCATGCGCAACAACCTGTTGCAGACCGTTGCCAGCACACAGGGCTACAGCAATACGACTGGTCATCCTGTCTATCTCACTACGCTTACTGCCGACGACCCACGTTTCGGAAGTTCCAACCACGACAAGAAGGTATGGGGCAGCCAAGCCATGAAGGGAACGTCAACAATCGGTCCGTCATACACCATGGTAAAGCCCCAGAACAGCAAAGAGAGTTATGGTGACTCTGTGGAATGGTGCAACTTACAGATACAGATCTGGGAGAATACACTTGCCTTGAACGAAAAGGAGAAGGTACTCGCCTACGAGAACCGTGACGAAAACCTTGATCAGAACTTCTCGTTCGACTCGGGTAGCAGCATAACAATGAGCCGACAGACAGAAGAAAGCAGTGGAAGTACACGCGAATGGACCTTTACTTCGGCTGTCGTATTGGCTGATTCATGGGGAATGAACATAAATAACACAGGTGTGCAATGGACTATCTCTACAAGGACTGGAGGCGGAGCGCATCAAACTTCAGAGGATACCGAGACTGACATTTCGTCATTCAGCTATACTCTTGCCGAGGAAGCCGACGACGACGCTCTGACAGTGGACGTATATAAGTATGGTGCTTATTCGCCTATTTTCCGTACACGCGGCGGACAGACCTCTGGTCCGTACGAAGGCGAGGTAAAGACCAAGTTTTATCGTCCAGGCACCACCATCATGGAGGCAACCATGCAGATTGAGGTGCCGAAGATTGCTGTAGATGTACCACTGGTAAGCAATGTGCCTACGGGCAGTGCCGCCAACTACACGCTGCGCCTCACCAATGCCTCAGAGGTAGATGAAGACGTTTACTACAAACTCCTGATGATTGATGAGAGCAATCCAGACGGCGCCAAGATTACCATCGACGGTATGCCTCTCACCGACAACCGCATCATCAAGATTCCAGCTGGCGAGACCGTCACCAAGGCCATGCAGCTCTTGCAGACCAACACCAGCGTGCTCGACTACAAGAACATCGGCATCGTGCTCGCCTCGCAGTTGCAGTACGACCCGACAAGCACATGGGATCAGATTGCTGACACCGTATATGTAACGGCGCAGTTCGTGCCTTCATCATCGGCTGTGACGATGAAGCTCGACCGCACAACAATCAACTCGCAGACTGGCGACGACCTGAACATTTCGTTCAACCAGTTCGACCGCGACTACCACAACCTCAAGGCGTTCCGCATACAGTATCGCAAACAGGGTGACACCGACTGGACACTGGTTCGTGAGTACGTAATCAACGAGGCTGACAAGACCCAGAACAACGAGTTGCTGCCAAGCACAGCCACCGTATCGTATAAGTTGCCTATGCATAACTTCAGCGACGGCGACTATACCTTCCGCATACTCTCCGTTAGTTCGTATGGCAATGAGGAAGTGTACAACACCAGTGAGGAGATAGCCCTCGTGAAGGACATGCAGCGTCCGCAACCGCTCGGCATGCCTACGCCTACCAACGGCATCCTCTCGACAGGCGACGACGTGAGCATCGAGTTCAATGAGAACTTCCTGAAGGGCGAACTCACGAAGACCGCCAACTTCATCGTTACCGGTGTGCTCAACGGCGCTGAGGTGTCGCACGCCACCGCTCTCGGCATGACTGGAACAGCCAATACTGCCACTACCGAGGCCGACATCAATCTGGCAGGCAAGAGCTTTGCCATCGACGCTTGGGTGAACCTCAAGGGCGCAGGCACATTGCTCTCACACGGCAAGGGACAGCAGAAACTCGTAGTCGGCGTGGACGACAACCGCCATCTCAACGTGAAGATAGGCAACAACGTCTATACGTCGAAGGCTGAGTTGCCTACCGACAAGTGGGCATACCTCACAATGAACTATGCCGTTACAGACAAGGGCTGCACGCTGAAGGCTGCCGTGGCAGAAGACGCCACCACCACCAACCTCTTCACCGATGAGACTGTGGCTGCCTACGAAGGCAACGGACCGCTCGCCATCGGACAGCATCTGACGGGAGCCATGCACGAACTCACGCTGTGGGACGAGGCTCACGACATGACAGCCGCCCTGATGGAGAAGACCAAGACCAAGAATCCAGCCACACGCCACTTGATTGGCTACTGGAAGATGGATGAGGGCGAAGGCACACTCATCACCGACTATGCCCGCAACCGACACCTGCGCATGACTGGCGAAAACTGGTATCTCAACAACGAGAACAAGGCAATCACCCTCAACGGTACATCGCATCTCGACATTCCTACCGCTGATGTATCGCCACTCGCTGCCGACAACTGCGCCATCGAACTGTGGATGCGTGCCGACAAGCAGGAGGGCGAGACCCAGCTGCTGCAGGCTGGCGAGGTGGAACTGTGGATGAACACTGATGGTGTGTTGCAACTCACTTCGGGCGGCAATACCTTCTCTGCCGGCACAAGTTCGCTGCAAGACAAGGCTTGGCACCACGTGGCACTCAACATCCTGCGCAACGGCAATGCTGCCGTATATGTAGATGGTGAGCGCACCATGGCAACAAGCGTGACTGGCATCGGAATAACGGCAAGCGACCGCATGATCGTAGGAGCACGCCGAACGCTTACCGAGGACGGAACGTATAAGTACGACCGACAACTCGTTGCTGACATCGACGAAATACGCCTATGGAACGCCACTCTTAGTGCCGACATTCTGAAGTCGCGCCGCAAGATGCGACTGAACGGCACAGAGCAAGGACTCGTGGCATACTATCCGTTTGAGAAGAAGACACTCGATGCATACAACCAGATGGTGACCGAGGGTACCGACGACGACATGCTTCGCTCTGAGCATAAGGCGGTATATGCCGATGCACTCACTTTCACCGATGAGGCTCCTGCCCTGAGAGAGAAGAATACTGAGACTAACATCGACTACTCGTTCACGGCAAGTGACAACAAGATTGTCATCACCCTCAACGAGACTCCTGCCTCTATTGCAGCATGTACGCTCAACTTCACCGTTCGCGACCTACGTGACACCAACGGCAACCTCTCGCTGCCAGTATGCTGGAGCGCTTATGTCAACAACAATGAGTTGTCATGGAGCGAGAACTCAATGAAGATGACAAAGAAGGTTGGCGAGAGCCACACCTTCGAAGCAAACTTCGCCAACAAGAGCGGCAAGCAGCAGATGTGGACCATCAGCGGCATGCCATCATGGCTCAAGGCAGATACAGAGTATGGCACCGTAGATCCGCTCACCACAGAGACAATAAACTTCGAAGTGACCGAGGCTACTCCTGTTGGCAAGTATGAGGAGACCATATATCTTACCGGCAACGACGGCATAGCCACACCGCTCACACTCTCACTCACAGTGGAGGGTGATATGCCAGAATGGACTGTAGATAAGGGTAAGTACGAGAGTACGATGAGCATTATTGGAACACTCTCCATCCTCGGCAAGCCGAGCTACGACGCCGATGATATCGTAGGCGTATTCGTTGATGACGAATGCCGAGGTATAGCACATCCTGCATACAATGCACGCTACGATAACAGCTTCCTGTTGCTTGATGTGTATGGCAATGGCGACGACGCTGGTAAAGCGCTCACATTCAAGGTTTACGACGCAAGTACCGGCATCATGTATCCAGTGACAACAACATCTCAAGACGTGGCGTTCAGCGCCAACGTACTCATCGGCAAGTACGCAGCTCCGTTGCTCGTCGAAGCTGCAGACCAGATAGAGCAGACAACACTTCTCAGTACGGGTTGGAACTGGACTTCGTTCTACGCCAAGGCCGACGACATGAAAGTCAGCAATGTATTTGCAAGTGTTGCCGACGGCGTTGAGACGGTGAAGACCAAGGACTGGTTTGCCAACTGCGACAAGGGCACATGGTATGGCAAGACATTCGACGTGGACAATCGTTCGATGTACAAGACAAGAATGTCAAGCGCCAAGGTGCTCAAACTCATTGGCAGCCGTGGTTCGAAGGAAGACCGCACCATTACTGTAATGCCGGGTTGGAACTGGATAGCCTACAACAACACGCATACAGCTTCTGTAGCCGATGCACTGGCAGGAATGGATCCGCAGGACGGCGACATGATAAAGGGACAGTATGGTTTTGCTGTATTCGATGGCTATGAATGGACCGGATCGCTGAAGGCTCTCACTCCTGGACAGGGATATATGCTGCAGAGCGCAAGCGCAAACGCAAGGACATTCAATTATCCAACATCGTTGCCTGCTTATGTTCAGAAAAAGAAGAAGGCTGTGGCCCAGCGTAAGCAATACACCTTCTCGCCTGTTGACCACCACAAGTATCCGAGCAATATGACCATTACTGCTCGCGTGACGTTTGACGGCGTGGTACAGCAAGATGCAGAGGTTGGAGTATTCGCAGGCGAGGAGTGTCGCACTACAGAGTTTACTGATGCCGATGGCTATGCTTACTTCACCGTACCGGGCGATGGAAAGTGCACACTGAGATTCAAGTTTGCCAAGGACGGACAGACATGGAATTCGGACGTAACACTCGACTATGCAGAAGATGCTATATGCGGCTCTTACAAGTTGCCGTTTGAGGTGACATTCGGAAAGACTACGTTTATTGACGGCATCACAGCCGATGACGGCACTAACACACGCTGGTATGATCTCAACGGTATGTTGCTGAACGGAAAGCCATCTTTGCCTGGAGTATATGTGCGCAGCACGTACGACGCAAATACCGGACTGACCGTAACAAGAAAAGTAGTGCTGAAATAAAGAACTTATAATGTCTGAACAGTCAGACAAAGAATAAATAACGAGAAGGCGTACAACCGAAACCGCACGGATTCAGGTTGTACGCCTTGTTGTTTGAATGGGCAATTATTCGTCGGTTTACCATTTCCTTGCCCATATTGTTATTGTTTTGAACTATAGCGTATTTCTTTTTATACCATTTTCGGCAAGGCTCTAAGTAATCTTCTTTCAGTAAAAGATTTGAGGATCAAATAATTGAAAATTTGAAACGCGAAACGTGAAAATCCCTTCACCCTTCATACCTCAAGCGCAAACTTCTGATACACAGGTAATTACAAGCATAATAACTTAAAACCACCCTTCATCACCCTTCATCACCCTTCATCTCAATCTAAAAAACGCATTTAGCCTAAAAACCAACTATGAAGGCTAAAGTTAATCGTCTATTAAGACCAAGAGTGGTCGTCTATGATGGCAAGCTTTGGTCTTAATAGACGACCGGATGGAATCATAAGAGGAGGCTATGTCTGGAATTTAAATATCTTTTATTTTTACTTTTAGCGCATTTCGCATGAAACGAGCAACCCGTCAATTCAAGCTGAAAATGGGCTAAAAACGGCAAAAAAGATGAAGGGAAATGAAGGGTGATGAAGGGCTGGATTTCACTGTTCATCCTCAAATCCCCTTTGTTTATCGGCATTCCAGGCGAACAGATGAAGGGATGAAGGGTAAAATCGCATTCCGATTTTAATTTTCCTACGCTATAAAGATTTTTTCAAAAATCTACCACCTATATTTTATATAAAAACCACTACAAACATTTTATATTAAAAGGAAATAGAGTACAGAATGCCAAGCAGATGTTCTTGTCTCACCAAGATGTAAAAGTGCCTAAGGAAGGGCACTATTGTGCTGAGGTAAGGGCACATTTGCGTCCGGGTAAGAGCACTTTTGTGCCCCCGAGAAACGACAATGATGTCCAAGTAAGACACTACT
>OBCL01000041.1_pt1 | contig 37258 bp, 22 predicted proteins | sample 1495931 | NCBI WGS metagenome assembly OBCL01 (sample SAMN03418275, study PRJEB22391) | human gut metagenome | biome: human-gut; feature: organic feature; material: feces | host: Homo sapiens | place: Tanzania | collected 2013-01
AATAAAAGGAAAGACATACTCCTTTGCTGTGGATACGCCTGGCGGGGTCGATTATTATTATCACAATTATAAAAATATATCCACAAAATTATGGAAAAGTGGATATTGATAGTTAATATAAAACGAGAAGACAATGAAAAAGTTAGCAATTATCAGTTGTGTATTAATGCTTATCATTAATTGTTGTACACAAAAAAAAGAAAAAGCAGAAATAGTCGTAGGAAAATACTATGACAAAGACTATATTTGTTATGTGCAAAAACAGAATGTTCCTACGTCTATTTACTTTTCCTTTTCGTATGGGAGGAAAAATACTCCATGTATTGGTTTCTTGTCAAGAGATGAATTTGAATATTGGACAAGAAAAAAAAGAGTCTTTAGAAACGTAAAAATCCCCCATGGAGAAGAAACTTTACATCAATTAGATTTGTGTCTAAAGCATGCGGCAAATTTATATCCAATAAAAAATATAAAATACATTTTTGGTGATACTTTCGTGTTTGCTGATTACGCTCTATTGGATGCAGAAAAAATAGACTACCATTCATTTGATTATTATGTTGACTATTGCCATGCTGTAGATCATACCTTATGTAATACTCTCCTTTATGAGAAAATGAACAAATTGTTGTATAAATATGGTTTGACTATAGATACTATTAAGGCAGAAAATGAAGGTCGTAAATATTATGTTGCTTCAAGAAAAGAAATAAAAGATAAGTGCAATATAAACAAGGCCACATTTATACCAGATAGTGTATTGGTTACTCCAATAACTATATACATAAAACAACGAGAAGGCATGCTATGAGCAACCCTGGAGGAAATAACATCCTGTTTTTCTCTCATCTGATTGTAGAAGAAAGATACAAATAATCCCTCAATGAGGGATGTATTTAAGCATTTTTATCCCTCATTGGGGGATTTTTGCACATGATGCTATCTCCGTATGTAACAAAATCTATCCCATTGCAGCGGTGTTTGCCTTGACTTTTGGATAAAATTAACTGTTGTTTGCCTTGACTTTTGGATAAAAGTTGTATCTTTGCACTGAAATAGATATGCTTAATAATAACATCAAGCGATATGAAGGTATTCAATACGACAGGTAAGTGCATCCCATCCATGCACTATATGGTTGACATCAGCCGTCAGGTGGAGGCTGCTGCCAAATTGGTGCGCCGTGGCAATTTCTTTTGCATCAACAGAGGCCGTCAGTATGGCAAGACCACGACTTTGGCTCTCCTCAAGAAAAAGCTTGAGGGAGAAGGGTATGCTGTGTTCTCCTTGAGCTTCGAGGGGCTTGGGGATAGTGCATTCAGGAGTGATGAGACCCTAATGTTTGCATCCTTGTTGCTGATGAATGATAGTGTGGAATGGGATGAGGTTCAGAATTTGTCCGATTCTTCTAAAGAAGTCCTCAGGCTATCTGTTTCGAGTGAAGACAAGACGATGGACAGTCTGTCTTTTAACAGAACGGTTTCTAAAATGTCAAAAACAGATAAGATAGTTCTTTTGATAGATGAAGTGGATGCTGCGGGAAATCACATAGAGTTCATTCATTTCCTGGGACTTCTCCGCAACATGTACCTGAAGCGTGATGAACGCCCTACCTTCCAGTCGGTTATTCTCGCAGGCGTCTATGATGTCAAGAACTTGAAATTGAAACTCCGTCCGGAAGAGCAGCATCAGTACAATTCGCCTTGGAACATTGCTGTGACTTTTGATGCTAACATGAGCCTACCTGCCGATGGCATCGCAGGGATGCTGGCAGAATATAAGACAGACCATCATATTAGTTTTGATGAACATTTCGTAGGTCAGATGATTTATGACTATACTTCGGGTTATCCATTCTTGGTGAGCCGCATCTGTCAAATCATGGATGAGGGTGGTCTTACCTGGGACAGGGATCTCAATATCGCTATCATGTTTAATTTTGTCAAGGAGTACCAAGGTGCTACCCTTATTTATTGCCGTATCTTCGAGACTTGGCTTTATAATCTCTTTATTTCCAATGCCAAGGATACTTCCATCTATCAGCAAGGTGAGTATGACAAGCCTCGTTTTGTGCATGATGGTTATCTTGACATGCGCCTTCTCTTGGAGCGTTTCTGCGTGCATTTCAATGAGATTTATCGTCCGGGACATGATGATGAGTTTGTTGAGAACAATGGTCGTCAGATATTCCTGACTTATCTTCGCCCTGTCATCAATGGCATCGGCAACTATTATTGTGAGGCACAGACTCGCGACTTGACTCGTACTGATGTCATCATCGACTATCTGGGTCAGCAATATGTGGTGGAGCTGAAGATCTGGCGAGGCGAAGCCTACAATGAGCGAGGCGAGCTACAACTCAGCGAATATCTCGACTATTACCATTTGCAGACAGGCTATATGCTCAGTTTCTGCTTCAACAAGAACAAACAGCCTGGTTTGCATGAGGTGGTGATAGGAGACAAGAAATTGTATGAGGTGGTAGTGTGATATACCAATTTGCGGGCACTGACACATACAGAGAGCTTGGCAACATACTCTTCCAAGGTCTCCACATTATTAATATATATAGCAAGATGAAGTTCTTCCTGGCGGAGCTTCAATAACGGAGTCTCGATTCTTGCTTCTTTTTGTACCAGCATAGATTGAGGGATGAATTTAAGCATTTTTATCCCTAATTGGGGGATTTTTGCACATGATGCAATCTCCGTATGTAACAAAATCTATCCCTTTGCAGCAGCGTTTGCCTTGACTTTTGGATAAAAAACCGTCATTTTAGCCTTGACTTTTGGATAAAATTAACTGTTGTTTGCCTTGACTTTTGGATAAAAGTTGTATCTTTGCACTGAAAATCAATAAATTACATAAAATGACATATTACAAGCGAAATATAGATAAGTATGCCTGCCGCAGTTACAGAATGGATAGAGACAAACAGTTACCTGGAATGCGCTCATGTTCATAATGATATTCTGGATACCTATCAGGATGATTTTGCCAAGTACAAGTCGCGTGTATCTCCAGCTTTATTGAGAAAGGTATTGCGTTCCGTAGCTTTGCAGGCTGGCAGTAAGTTTGTCTATAGGCAGGTGGCCGATGATGTTCATTCTTCGGTCATCAAAGATGCACTTCATTTATTGACACTGGCAGGACTCATAAAGCCGGTGACCCATAGTGATGGAAATGGTGTTCCGCTTGGAGCTGAAGAGAATGACAACTACAGGAAATATCTTTTCTTGGATTTGGGATTGATGCAAACCATGTTGGGCACTCCTGCTGCCAATGTTCTTTTAGCTTCGGATGTTGACTTTGTCAATAAAGGTGCTGCATCAGAAATGTTCGCTGGCTTGGAACTCGTCAAGAACCACGACTGTTTCCAGAAGGCAGAAATGTATTATTGGCAGAATTTGTCAAGAGGGACCAATGCTGAGATTGATTATCTGGAAGCCAAGGATGGTATGGTTTTACCGATAGAAGTGAAAGCCACTACCCGAGGCAGCATGCAGAGTTTGTGGCTATTCATGAGAAAGAAAGCTCTTCATCATGCTGTTCGCACATCCCTAGAGAATTTCGGAGAGTTTGAGTATGTTGATAAAGAATCCCAGGATGCCATTCGCCATGTAGATGTAATTCCACTCTATGCAACGGGTAATTTGTGCAAACTAAGCGTTGATACGGAGATGAAAATAGCAACACCATAAAACAACAGATTGGGTCTATATGCCACGGTGAAAAGTGGCGTATAGACCCTTTTCGCCAGGTTTCCTAGCGGATTGGTAATTCGATGTCAAGAAATCACAATCTATTGATTCCCAGCAGATTTGCAAATATCTTTTAAAAGCAGCCACTGACCATTTTTATTGCTACCATCACGACCAATATAATATTTTTTTCGTAAAATTGTTATTTCTCTCTTTAAAGTCGCAAGCGACACTCCAATTTTTTGGGCCAATTCTTCCCTTGTAAGGAAAGGCTGTTCCTTAATAGCCTTAATTATTGCAATTTGTCGATTAGACAGAGTGTTATTTATCGGCTCATTTATCGGCTCATTTATCGGCTCATTCTGAATATGTAAAGTCAGTTTTACTTGCAACAATTCAGGTTGTTCCAATAATTCTGGCTTAAGCCAATGCTTCTCATTCCAAGCACTTAGAATGAGAGGAAAGCCGGAACCAAGGTTCTCACCATAGCCTATCATGCGGAACATATTCTGCATGCGCTGATTACGTGCTTTTGACTCTCCACCTTTGTAAATCTGTTCAATAGGTAGTTTCAGAAGTCCAGGATTGGTCAATACAAAGCAATCATCGTATTTTTCAACCTTCAGCACACCATTCACCATGAAATCAGAGTGGATACACATGTTTGTAACAGCTTCACGTACAGCCTTGGCCTGGAGAGTATCATCTCTCCGAATTACACCATTCATACTGAAAGGATGAGGCAAATCACGTGTCAGTTTCGGAATAACTATACGAATGAAGTTGAACAAGTTATTTTCCCACGTACCGTCGTATGTCAGGCGATCGCTATAACGTTGGTCTCCAATCAGATTAGACTTGTCGATATAATCCATACGTAGATTGTCAAAACGCTCACGAACAGGAAGGCCCTTGCCAAACATCAAGAGTCCAGCCATAGTCAGTCCCTCTTTTCCTGTCCTACGGTCTTTCATATAACCGCCGAAGTTTATCAAGAACTCCTTATGTTCAGACGAGTTCCATTGATGTTCAGGATGTAAGTTCTGAAACATTTGGCGAAACCGCTCCAAGGTTGGAATATCAATATCATCCATCGTATAGTATTCCAACAACAAACCATCATTGCCAGCTTCATTAGCATCACGAAGCATCATCTTTAGTTCTTGTTCTGTACAATGATAGTCTCCTTCATGGTTGCGTTTGAAAGTACCTTTTGACAAGTTATTATTGATATATATAGGGCGAACCGAATAGTCTGCACGTGGTACATTAATAGTAATAATTTTTCTACCATCAATATCTATGGTCTGAATATCATCATCATATAGGAGATTGATATTTACTTTTTCTTTACTATTGATCGTATTCCACAAGTCCTTGCGAATCTTGTCGGCATCCTCAACACCAACGATTTCAAAACGTTTGGCATTGTCTTGCTCGTCCATATGTTCCACCACGCCCAAGAGAATAGTACCACCATAAGTGTTGGCGAAAGCAGAGTAAGTGTCCCAAAGTGAATTTGGCACACCCTTGGTGGCTTTTTTACATTCCAAGGTAACACGTTCACCTCCAGAAAGAATTTCGTATATGTTATTTGTTTTATTCATTTTGATCATTTCTTTCTTCTGTAACATTCCAGTTACGCCTTTGATATATAAATGTCTTCCCATTCCACTGTTCCTTTGTGGACTTTCGGTTTAGAGAAAGACGTTACAAAGATAGGAATTTTATTCCAAAGTACATCTGTTTTTGGAAAGAAAGTGATGATTCATACTTGTTTTTAACACTTTAAAATACTAAAAGTATGGTAATCAGAAACTAAGCCGTTTAGTAATCCGCCATCTCTATATTTAATAGAATCTTTCCCATTGCAGCGGTGTTAGCCTTGACTTTTGGATAAAATTAACTGTTGTTTGCCTTGACTTTTGGATAAAAGTTGTATCTTTGCACTGAAATAGATATGCTTAATAATAACATCAAGCGATATGAAGGTATTCAATACGACAGGTAAGTGCATCCCATCCATGCACTATATGGTTGACATCAGCCGTCAGGTGGAGGCTGCTGCCAAATTGGTGCGCCGTGGCAATTTCTTTTGCATCAACAGAGGCCGTCAGTATGGCAAGACCACGACTTTGGCTCTCCTCAAGAAAAAGCTTGAGGGAGAAGGGTATGCTGTGTTCTCCTTGAGCTTCGAGGGGCTTGGGGATAGTGCATTCAGGAGTGATGAGACCCTAATGTTTGCATCCTTGTTGCTGATGAATGATAGTGTGGAATGGGATGAGGTTCAGAATTTGTCCGATTCTTCTAAAGAAGTCCTCAGGCTATCTGTTTCGAGTGAAGACAAGACGATGGACAGTCTGTCTTTTAACAGAACGGTTTCTAAAATGTCAAAAACAGATAAGATAGTTCTTTTGATAGATGAAGTGGATGCTGCGGGAAATCACATAGAGTTCATTCATTTCCTGGGACTTCTCCGCAACATGTACCTGAAGCGTGATGAACGCCCTACCTTCCAGTCGGTTATTCTCGCAGGCGTCTATGATGTCAAGAACTTGAAATTGAAACTCCGTCCGGAAGAGCAGCATCAGTACAATTCGCCTTGGAACATTGCTGTGACTTTTGATGCTAACATGAGCCTACCTGCCGATGGCATCGCAGGGATGCTGGCAGAATATAAGACAGACCATCATATTAGTTTTGATGAACATTTCGTAGGTCAGATGATTTATGACTATACTTCGGGTTATCCATTCTTGGTGAGCCGCATCTGTCAAATCATGGATGAGGGTGGTCTTACCTGGGACAGGGATCTCAATATCGCTATCATGTTTAATTTTGTCAAGGAGTACCAAGGTGCTACCCTTATTTATTGCCGTATCTTCGAGACTTGGCTTTATAATCTCTTTATTTCCAATGCCAAGGATACTTCCATCTATCAGCAAGGTGAGTATGACAAGCCTCGTTTTGTGCATGACTCGCGACTTGACTCGTACTGATGTCATCAGCGAATATCTCGATTATTACCATTTGCAGACAGGCTATATGCTCAGTTTCTGCTTCAACAAGAACAAACAGCCTGGTTTGCATGAGGTGGTAATAGGAGACAAGAAATTGTATGAGGTGGTAGTGTGATATACCAATTCCACATATTTCTTTTCCTGCTCCCCCTCACCTATCTCGACTTGCACAGCAGATTGTTGATCTGCTTGCGGATATTGTTGATGCCGGTGGTGACATGGGGAGCAAGCGGAAGAAGAACACGGATGAACTCCTGCATCACCGCCGTATCGCGATCCACCTTCACGGATGAATCCCACACCATGGCATCAACCACCAGGGCCAGCTCACGGGCACTGACACATACAGAGAGCTTGGCAACATACTCCTCCAAGGTCTCCACATTATTAATATATATAGCAAGATGAAGCTCTTCCTGGCGGAGCTTCAATAACGGAGTCTCGATTCCGGCTTCTTTTTGTACTAGCATATCCATCATTTTTAATTTTTGTAAACGAGCAGTGAATCAGAAGTAAACCAAACAGAATGAATAGTAAACGCACTTGACTTTGCTCTTTTTTTGTTGTATCTTTGCAACGTCAATCAGACAAAAACTTAATTATTAACCTTTTAACAGTTTGTTTTATGAGTAAGAGTTACAAAGTTTTAAAGACAGTGGTCCACATGGGACCTAAGAATGGTAAGACACTCTACAGCGTTCGACCTTACAGCTACGGTACGCTGACCACCGATGAAGTAGCCAAGCAGATTTCCATGGAGTCTACCGCTACTCCTGCCGACGTAAAGGCTGTGCTCGACCGCTATGCCTACTATGTGAAGGAGAACCTGAAGAAGGGTTACGACATCGAGCTGCTCGGCTTCGGCAAGCTTTACCTCCGCTTCATCACCAGCGGTGCCGTGGAGGACGAGAAGAATGCCAACGCTAAGCTCGTGAAGAGCCTCATCCCTTCCTTCCGTCCTGCGTATAGCCTGCTCAAGAACGGAAGCCGTGTCTATAACCTGGTTCCTGACAACATCGAACTCGTGAATTACGATGACGAGAAGAAGAGCAAGACACCAGGTGATTCTGATGGCGGCGGTTCTACCGGCGAGAACAAGAACCCGGGATCGGAAGATAACACCCAGGGCGCAGGCGGTTCGGGCAATACGGGCGGCACTGGAGACACCGACCAGGGTGGCAATACCGACCAGGGTGGCGAGAGCTCAGGCGGCAACGAGCACATTACTCTCTAACCGGAAAAACCATAACTGCCTATGAATCTGAATGATGTTCATAACAGGAAGATTTCCTGGACCAGTGTGCTGTATGCCGTGCTGCAAGCGCTGATTGCTGCTCTCACGGCACTGGGTGTGAGTTCATGCGCCCTATTGATGAACTACTAATTCCTTAACTACAAGATGAGCCTATGACTAAGGAACAGTTTCCTATGACGATTGGCGGGGAGATGGTTCGCAATGAGCGGACCCTCCTTGCCAGCGTGGAGGGCGGACGATTTATGATGTCGCCCAAGTCCGTGAAGTACCTTGTGCTGCATTGTTCTGCTACGAGGTGCAATCAGGATTATCCGGTGGAGCAGTTGCGGCGTGACCATCTGGCTCGCGGTTTTCGTGACATCGGCTACCACTTCTATGTGAGGAAGGACGGAAGTTGCACGCAACACCGTCTCCTGCTGGAGGTGGGTGCTCATGCCCGCCCCTATAACCGATGTTCTATCGGCATCTGCTATGAGGGCGGCCTGGATGAGGAAGGGAGACCTCAGAACACCCTGACTCCGGAGCAGTATTCCAGAATCTGTGAACTGGTTGCTGTTCTGATGAGGCTTTTTCCGAAAGCCGAATTTCTAGGGCATCGGGATTTGCCGGGCACCACCCCCAAAGAGTGTCCTTGCCTGGACACAAGAGAGACCTTTCCGTTGCAAAAATACAAAAAAATATGATTCGAACAAAAATATTTGCGTATTTTCATGGAAATAAATGATTGAAAACAAATAAATGGCATTAGAATATGGAAAAGCTCCTATTCTAATGCCATTTTTTATTATATTACTTTCTGGCGAAAGTTACTTCACAATCTTCAACGCCTGCTTGCCTACCTTGACCAGGTAGATGCCATGAGCTGCATCGGCGAGAGACAATGACTTCACGTTCTTGGCTGACTTCACTGCTGCACCTGCGGCTGTATAAACCGTGATGTCGGCTGACTTGGCGAATGTTACCTCATTGCCATCCCAATCGATGGTGTTGTCGTCGGCAAGAACCTTGCTGATGCCTGATGACTCTGCATTGTTATAGAAGATGTATGAGTAAGTGCCTTCAGTGGTCTTGTCCTCATCACTACCCTTTACATTATCTGTCTGATAAAGTGCATAGTTTCCGTTCTCGGCTACGGATGTAATCAGTACCTCCTCACCCTTCTGCATGGCTGGAGTCTTTGTGTTGATCTGATAGCCCAGAGGAGCCTCGATGGTGCGGTCAAAAGTATTCTCTACCCAACCTACCAGAGTGACTTCATCCTCATCAACCAGCATACCGCTGATGATTTCTGCCTTGTGCTTGGCATCACCCTCATCGAAAGCACTGGCTACTGCCCAGTTCTTGTTGAGACTTGCTGCATCCAGGCAGGCTGCGTAGGCATCGCAACCTCCCAGATAAGAGATGGTGTTGTCGAAAGGAAGTGCCTGGTTGAAGGAACCTGCCAGATAGAGCTTGCCTTTCTGATAGGCCATCTCGTCGATGGTGTTCAGAGTGTTGGAATTATCTGTGGCTACAGAATGATAAACCTGGGTAGTTACCTGGTCGCCATCGATGGCTGCCAATACGTAGGCATGCTCAGTAGCACTCGCTTCATAGGCTGTCTCAATCTTGGTATCCTTGCCGGCAGCAGTAAGGGTCATGTCCTTACCGGATGCTACGTAAGCTACGTAAATCTTGCCGTCGTTGATGGCGAAGTTAACGTCTTCTGTATTGTAGGTAGCCTCATTTGTCAACCGCTCTGTAGCGCCAAGCACAGAAACGATGCTGGCATTTTCCAGGTAGGCTGTATCGAAAGAGAGCACGCACATGGTGGTCTCATCATTAAACAGCCAGCCCTCGGAACAGGCATATTTACCCTTCAGGAGGGTAAAGCCATCCAAGTCTACATTGCCCTTGTAAGAGGCAGAAAGATAGAGCTTGTTGCCATCAACTACCAGTTTCTTGGCTGTGAAAGAAGGGCTCAGCACGCCAATCGCATCCAAGGCTGCAATCTCCGGATCGCTCTCGGCAAGGATGGTCTTGGAAGCTACATACTCACCCTGCTTGTCGTACTTCACGATGAAGCCGGAAACCTTATCCACCTTGTCGGCCATACCAGTGATAGTAGCCTTGGTTTCGCCGTTGGCATCCTTGATTGCTACCTGATCAGCAAATACGCCGGCTGCATAAACGTTGCCGTCGGCATCGGTAGCCACAGTGGTGATGGTGGCAGCACCAGCCAGACCGGCAGCCCACATCTTGGCACCATCCAGACGGTACTTGGCAATGAAGGCACTGTTGGCCACTGGTTCCAGATAGCTGGCAGCGAACTCCAGATCCTTGGTAAAGCTACCGGTTACGATGGAGTTACCCTCGTTGTCAACTGCCATGGATGCAGCACGGGTCAAATCCTTGGCTTCTGTTGTGGTGGTGAGGTTGTCTGTCCAGGTAGGAGCATCCAACACATCCTTGGCATTGGCAGCAACCGTTGCCAGCGCCAGCATCATTGAAAATGTAAATCTTCTCATGATTAATTAATTTTTATGTGAAACAATTATTTTACTTGCCCTCCCATTTCTCGATATTCGGATTCGCCTCTACTGCCTCGATTGGGAAGCGGAGGGTATATCGGGAATCGTTGGCTTCAAGTACATAGCTATTCTCACCGTAGGTCTTGCTCAACTGCTGACGGGTGGTACGACGGAGGTCGAACCAGCGATGGCCCTCGAAGGCAAGTTCGCAGGTGCGCTCGTTGTAGATGGCTTTGAGCAAGTCCGCCTTCTGCATGGTATCAAGCTCGGCTGCATACTGGTTGTATTTAGCTGCTGCATATCGCTTGGCCATCAGCGCCTTGAGATAGGTGCGAGCCTCAACCAGATTGACATCATCTGCTGCTGCGTTATCGGCTGCATTCTGGGCAGCAGCTTCGGCAGCAATGAGGTAGGCCTCGGCAGAACGGAAGGAGCAGCGATAGCCGTCGTTGCCCTTGTCGCCATATTTAATCAGACTGTAGACGCTGGCGGTCTGTGCCTTGAAATAGAGCGCCTTGCGCTTGTCGCCCGTGCGATAGGAATCAACCAGCGCCTTGCTAGGTACGCCCATCTTCACATAGCCGGAAGTCATCACCTGCTCCAGGGCAACAATGCTCTCCACCGACTTATAGTAGTTTGGCAAAACCTTTGAATCGGTCAGATCTTCCAGGTCGCCATGTTTCTCCATCACCATTTTCGCTTCTGCCAGGGCATCCTGCCAGTCGCCCTTGTAGAGATAGACTCTAGCCAGCAGAGCATCGGCAGAAATCTGGTTGAAGCGGTAGGTGTAACCCTCGTCCCAGGCAGCCACCTTCAGACGGGTCTTTGCCTCCTTGATGTCGGCAATCACCTGCTGGTAAACCTGCTCCACGCTGCTGCAGGTGAGCACGTTGTTGACATTTGCCTCCAGCGAGAGCGGGATGCCGCGGGTGGTAGCCGGATTGCAATGGGTATAGGCATCGGCATAGAGATTAACGAGCAGGAAGTGGCAGTAGGCTCTCATCATATAGGCCTCGCCCACCAGCTGACTGATTTCATCCTGTGTAGCCTCGGTAATCTTGGTCTGATTCTCGATGATGTAGTTGGCGATGTAGATGGCATGATAGTAACGGCGCCAGCCGAAAGAAGCCGTGGTGCTCTGCTGGTTGAGGTCGTTCCATGCCCAGATGTCGAAGTAAGAATCGTAATCCTCGGTAGAGGTGGATGCCTTGCTCAGGGTCATCTCGTCGCTTCGCAGGGTGGCGAGTCCACGGTCTTCCGGGAAATTCTTGTATTCGTAGGTGAGCAAGGCTCTGTATTCCTTGCCCGTCTTGGCTATCACCTTTCCGGTTGGGGTGATGTCGAGGAAATCATCGCAACTGGTGAATCCTATCATCGCCAACATCATGACGATGCCCATCAAATATCTTCTTTTCATTGTTTTCATTCTTTTAGAAATTCTTTTGTAGAAATTCATCCTTCAGATATCCTTTCTTTTAGAAATTTACGTTTACGCCAAATATGAAACTCTTCGGGATAGGCTGAGCGTATGGGTTGCCCATCGTCTCTGGGTCCAGATAGTTGTCGTAGTTGCTGGCGATGACGAGCAGATTGCGTGCCTCAAGAGAGAGGGATGCACTCTTCACGCCGATGTGGCTCAGCCACTGGGTTGGCAACTTGTAGCCCAGGCGCAGGCTCTGAAGGCGGGCGTAGTTGCAATCCTTCACCCAGGTATCGAGCATGCTGTAGAGGTTGTACTCGTTATACTGCACGTACTCGCGTGGGCGCTCGGTGCTGACCATCAGCTTGGTGAAACTGCCGCTGGTGTTATCTGCCGTCCAGCGGTTCAGAATGTCGCGGTTCACGTTCAAGCCTCTGTCGTAATTGGCTGGCGAGTAGCTAGGCTGCACGCGCACCTTCATGCCGAAGTTGAAGGTGAAGTTGATGCCCAACTGCCAGTTCCTGTAATCGAAGGTGTTGATGAAACCACCCGTCCACTTTGGATCGGTGCTGCCCATGTAGGTATACAGGTTGCGCTGCTCCTCGGCGGTGAGGGTGCTGGCGCCATGGGCATTGAGCTTCAGGAACTCGGTGGCAGATACCTTCTCGCCATTCTTGTTGACGAAGAGAGGATAACCGTCGGCATCGAGTCCGGCTGTCTTATAGGCGAAGAGTGCGCCCACAGGATAACCTTCACGGCCAGGATAGGTGGCATTCTGAGCCACGGTTTCCTGAATCACCTTGTTCTCGTTGTAACCGATGTTCAGATTGGTGGTCCAGTTGAAATCCTTGGTATGGATGTTTCTGGTGCCCAGGGCAATCTCCACACCCTTGTTGTTCATGCTCGCCCAGTTGATGGTGGTAGAAGAGAATCCACTCTCCAGCGGCAGCATCTTCAGGCCGATGAGGTCGGTGCTGTGGCGATAGTAGTAGTCTACAGAGAGGGTGATGGCATTGTGCAATACGGCGAAATCGATTCCGGCGTTCACGTTCTCCGTCTTCTCCCATTTCAGGTTAGGGTTAGGAGCGGTCTCGCTGTTGATGATGTCCTCGCTGATGCCTGGCAGGATGGTGCCCTTCTTCAGTGTACCTATCAAATAAGGTGAGGTATTCTTGTCGATGTTACCCTGTAAACCGTAGGAGGCACGGAGGCAGAGGTTGTCCATCCACTTCACGTCCTTGAGCCAATTCTCCTCCTTCGCTCTCCAGAGTCCACTTACGGAATAGAGAGGCAGATAGCGGTATTTCTTGGCTACGCCGAAGACATCTGAACCATCGAAACGAACGCTTCCACCGATGGTATAGCGGTTGAAAAGCGAATAAGAACCTGTGGCATACCAGGATACGTAGGCATTCTCCGACTCTGTCTCCTGATGCAGCGGATAGGAATCTGCCCAGGTCTGGCTAGGGAAGATGACCGGCTGGGTGGTGAGGGTGCGGGAATCATATCCGTAAGCCACGCTGTAGATGGAATTTGACTTGGCATGGCGAACCTCGGTACCCAACATGAAGTTGACATCGTGGATGCGGTTGAAGGTCTTCACGAATTCAGCCATCGCCTTCCAGGTCCACTGGCGGTTGTGATACTCCGTGGTCTTGTGCATACCTCCATCCGGCAGGAAGCTCTTCTTCACGCCGTCGGCACCCTGGTATTCTGTGAAGAGTTTCTCCTTGCGCATGGCGTAGGTGTTCTCGTTGGCATATTTGCTCAGGGAATAGGAATCCTCCTGCAAGCCAAACTGCGAGGTAATCTTCAGATAGTCGGTGAGGCGCAGCTCGGCATTGAGAATTGCCATCATCGAACGGTCGCGGCGCTTGGTGTTGGCATTGGATCTCTCCTCGAAGATATTGAAGTTGAGTGAGGAATCCTCCTTGCCCTGCACGTTGGTATCGTAGTTGTAGTTACCGTTCTCATCGTATGGAGTGAAGTATGGGTTTGCCAATCGGGAATAATATACCGGGTTGGTAAAGCCGTTGCTATCAGTGAGATAGGTATTCTGCTTACGCTCGTTGGCATATACGGAAGCGCCCACCTTGAGGAGTTTGTTCACCTGGTAGTTGGTCTTCAGGGTGATGTTGTATCGGGTGTTGCCCACACCCTTCACGTTGCCCTGCTCGTCGGTATAGCCCACGGATGTATAGTAATCGCTCTTGTCGCCGCCACCCGAGATGCCGATGTTGTACTCCTGGGTGAGTGCATTGCGGAAGAGGATATCATTCCAGTCGGTATTGGTGTTGCGGAGCTGGTTAATCTGGTTCTGGGCTGTCTGGCTCAGCGCATTCCATCCGCCCGTCTTGTAGGCATTGGTTTCGCCCAGGCTGTTGAGGATGCCTGCTACCCCACCCTTGTTCTGGCGATAGGCGTAATCAGATGCCAGCAGACCGAGTTCCAGGTCTACCTTCTCATTGCTGTTGAGCAGGTTGAGTCGGTCGATATCCGTCTTAGGCATGAAGGTCATCTTGCCCGAGAAGTTGATGACCGGTGCTCCCGCACGTCCCTTCTTGGTAGTGATGACGATGACACCATTGGCTGCTCTCGCACCGTAGATGGCAGTGGCTGCAGCATCCTTGAGCACGGTGATGTTGTCGATATCGGATGGATTCAATCCGGCGATGGAAGTCTGGTAGATATTGTCGATATCCTTCAGATCCTCCATGCTTGGGATATCGGTGCCATCCATCGGGATACCATCGAGCACCCACAGCGGTTCCTGGGTACCATTGATAGAAGCGGTACCGCGGATGCGGATCCTTACCGGAGCACCAGGAGCACCCGAAGAGGTGATGGAAGAAAGTCCGGCAATCTGTCCGGCAAGTGCCTGGTCGATGTTGTTGACGGCACCGATTTTCTCATCGCTGATTTTCAGGGTGGTTACCGCCGAAGTCAGCTTGCGTCGGTCCAGTTCCTGATAACCCGTCACCACTACCTCGCCAATCTGCTTGGCGTCAGATTCCAAAACCACCTTATAGTCGTTTTTTCCTGGTTCGATGTTGACATCCTTGGTTTCAAATCCCATGAATCTTACGGAGAACGACTTATCCTGGGCATCCACCTTGAGGGTGAACTTGCCTTCGTAGTCGGTCACGGTGCCATGTGACACCTTCTTGTTCGGACCTCTCACCACAGAGATGGTAGCGCCTGGCAGCGGGTCGTCGCCCATGCTGCCATCCACCACGATACCCGTGATGGTGCGCTCCTGTGCCGAGAGGATGTTCATGGCGAAAACCATGAGCAAAAGCATGAATGTTCTCATTCTCATATACAATCTCTCTATTTTTTTGTTTACCTTAAATTCTTAATTATCAATTATAAATTATAAATTGTTAATTATAAACTATCTAATCTCCTGACCCAAAGCCGTCTGGATTCTCATGATCACGTCCTCGTAGTGGAACTGGGTGGCAGTATCGCCCGAACGGCGCTTGCCCTTCAGCAGGTTGAGGATTCTCACGAGTTCACCACGCTTCACACTGATGGCATCGCTCACGCGTGCCGTCTGTGTGCCGCCCATGTCGATGGTGCGGGGAGCCGAACTGAGGCTATGGCATGGCATGTTGAAATCTGGCGAGTCGATGATGGCAGGAGAATCGAAAATCTTCTTGTTGATCTTCACGCCCTCCTGCTGTGCGGCAGCCGTGATGAGCGCATCCACGAAGTTCTTCTGCAACTGGCGGTCGTCTACGCTGAGCGACTTGCCTGCCAGGGTCTTGCCGAAGAAGTGCTTATGCAGCATATCCATCATCTCTACGGCTGTGAATGCATTCTTGCCGTTGTTCTGCTCGTTGGCAAACATGCGCATGATGCGGCTGTTGTCGAGCATATCCCAGAGCATGTAGCTCTGCTGGTTCTGCAGCGCATAGTCTGGCGACTGCTCCTGCACGCCCAGCGGCGTATTCTTGTTGATGAAGGTATACTTGTTGAGCTCGCTTCTGAAGAGCCACTTCGGACAGGTGAACACCTCGTCGATGAGGAACTGCACGGCTCGCTTCTGCTTATCCTTCTCCACGAAGGTGAAGGTTGGCTTTCCATCGTCGATGGTGGTGTTGTCGATGTACATGCCGCCCACATTGGCGAGTACATGGTAAAGGTAGAGACTCCACTGGAAGATGACGCCCTGGTAGAGCTTCGAAGCCTCATCGTAGGTCTGACCCGGTTCGCCTGTGCGGGTCCAATCGATGATGTTAGGCATCACGCGCTTCAGGTTGGCGATGCCATAGGCAGCCGACTTCATGGCGTCATCGCCCAAATCCTCGCTCAGGGAACGTGGGTCGATGGCGGTGCGCTGGCTCTGCGTCTCGCTGTATCTGAATTCCTTTCCGCTGTGCTTCTTCAGGAAATCCTGCTGTGCTGAAGCAGCCTTCTTCTCATCCGGGAACCAGCGGTAGCCCCACTCTATCGCCATCAGGTCGTAAGGACCTATTTGCGGAGAAATCTGCTGGATGCCATCTCCCGGCTGTGCCACATAGTTGAAGCGGGCATAGTCCATGATGGATGCTGCAGTGCCGCAAACACGGTCGGTGAACGACTTGGAACGGAGGGAATCCGTAGGGTAGGCATTGGATGCTATCATGTTGTGGCGCAATCCGAGCGAGTGGCCCACCTCATGGCAGGCTACGAATCGGGCTGCATCGCCTATCAAGGCCTCTGGCAATTCATACTGGCGTGCCTCCTTGTTGTAGGCTCCTGTCTGCACCATGATCCATTCGCGCAGGAGCGACTTCACGTTGTGCCACCAGATGATGTCTGCCTCCAGAATCTCGCCTGTTCGAGGGTCGATGACGGAAGGACCCATGGCGTTCGCCTTCTCTGAAGCATCGTAGGTAAGCACAGAATACTTCATGTCGTCGCCTTCGGCAGCAATGCTGTCGGTGAGGTCGAACACCTGTACGGCATTCTTGAATCCTGCCTTCTCGAACGCTGCGTTCCAGTCGGTCATACCTCTTTTGATGTAAGGGCGCAGGAACTCCGGAACGGCTGGGTCTATGTAGAAGACGATAGGCTTCTTAGGCTCTACCAGTTCGCCACGCAGATAGGCCTGCTCATCCTTAGGTTCCAGGCGCCAGCGGGTGATATAATTGTTGCGGGTCACCTCCTGCTGGTGGTCGCCATACTGCAATCGGCTGGTGGTGAAATAGCCCACGCGCTGGTTTTCCTTGCGTGCCACCATCGGGGTTTCAGGAAGGAGGACCAGCGAACTGCTTACCTCTACGGTGATATTGGTCTTGCTCTTACCCTCGTGTACCACGGTGGTAAGTTCAGATGTTGCGGTGATATTGTTGCTGAAAGCCTTGATATCGATGATGCGTGACAAATCGGAATCGGCAGAAGTGCCGAGATTGATGAGATTGAACACATCATTGAGATAAGTCTTCTTTCCGTTGAAGAGGTCGTTCACCTTGAAGATGACGGTGGAAGAATCCTTGGCCACCGCCTCTACCTTGAGGCTTGCGATGAGCGGATCAATGTAATTGCTTTCAACGGATGCCGCCATGGCATCCTTGGAATCTACTTCGGGAGTAAGGCGCTGCTGGCGCACAAAAACGGTCTTTTTATCCTGATTCCATTCAAAACGGATACACTGGTTTTCGTAGTTGATACCACGGTTTACGCCTGCCTCGTTGAGTTCGGAAGGCACACGCTGCAGTTTGTTGGAAACGAGGAACACTCTTCCCATCAGTTTGGTAGGCATTTCAAGGTAGAAATCCTGCTCCTTCTTTACTACATTCATGACTCCTCGTACATTCACAGAGTCGCTGCCTACTATTTTCTTATAATCCGATGTAGGTTGCTCTGTTTTTTTCTTTTTCTTCTTGAACAATCCCATCTCCGGTGCAGCTTCCATGGAGATGGCATAGCAAGAACTTCCAATCAGGGTGGCAGTGATTGCCCCCAGCAAGAATCGCTTTTTATTCATTTAAAATCGTATATTTATTCCAAATATTATTGAATAATCTTCTATAACCTTGCAAAGGTAAGGACAAAAAGTCATGATACACAATTAATTATGTATTTTTGTAAAGTTCTTAATGGTTTTTAACGTTATTTTGGAAATGAATAAGATATAAAAACGGCACCAGGGAGTCCTGATGCCGTTTCTTGATTTCATTTATCTTCAATTTATTTCTTCACAAACTTCACGGTTCTGGTCTTGCCGTTGCCATAGTTGACAACTGCGGCATAGACGCCCGACTGCAATGAAGAGATGCTTGCCTCATTGCCATTTACATTCATCACGGTTCTGCCGCTTACATCAACGATGCTGATAGATGCAGCACCGGCTGCAGCGAAACTGTTGCTGTCGAAGGCAATCACCTCACTGGCATCATTGGTAATATCCTTGATACCGGTAACGACCTTCTCTATTCCACCATAGAATCCGAGGTTGTCGAGGCAGAGTGCCTCACCCTTCTTGGAAACAATGTTGAAGGCCACGGCGATATCCTTGCCATTGTACTTGCCAAGGCTGATACCACGGGTCTTTGGAGTAGTGCTCTCGTTGGAAATCTTTGCCTCAGAAGTATACCAGTAATCTGCAGGATTGGTAGAACCATCGGAAACCTTCACATTGTAGCTATCCAGGTTGCCATAAGCGTTGAATGAGTTCGCATCCCATGCAAAATAGGTGTTCTCATCGGTAACCTTCACCTGTGGAAGAATAATCCAGCGGTCTGGTGTTGCACCATCAATCCAGGATGTACCTGCCAGAAGGTGTTCGCCCAGCATCTCGTGCTTGCCAAGGTTGAAGATACCCCAGCCCTGCTCGTTGAATTCCTCACCGGCATTAGGGTTTACGGTACCCTTGTCGCCTACATAGAAGCTGAAGTCCTCAGGAATCTTTGCATCCTCGAAATCGTAGAGGATGACTGGTGTGCCGAGTGATACAAACTCCTTCTCAATCACGTTGTTATCAGTAGAACTGTCATCTGCACTCTGAATCTCAATCTTCAGCTTATGCTTGCCCTGTGATAATCCTGCAATGACATCCTCGGCAGTGAAAGAAGTAATCTTCTGTGCCTTCATATCGAGGGTGATTTCCTTCTTCACCTCACCATCTACAGAAATGATGGCCTTACCCTCTGCATCCTTGATGCCTACATTCTGAACCTCGAACTCCACATTCTTGTCGTTAGGAGTGCGGGCATAATCGTATGGCTTGGAAATACTGTTGATACCCAGGTCGGATGCATCGCTGGATGCCTTGTAGAACTGCACATCGTCGATGGTGAGCCAGTTCTCATCCTTGTCGCTGAAGGCATAGAAGCCCAGATAGATGGTCTGTGGCTTGTCGAACTTGATTACCTTGAACGCTTCCTGGTAAGCACCCTGCTGGATGGTCTGCTCGTCAATCTTGCTGGTCATATCGGCAGGGGTATTGCCATTACCATAGTATACGCCCAACTTCTCGGTATGGCCGTCGGAACCGGAATACCAGTAGCGCAATACGTAGTAGCCAGCCTCTACCTTCACTGGGTCGAGAACAGCCCAGTCGTTGGCATTGTTCTCCTTATTATAATTATAGGCAAGACAGGTTACGCCTGTGCGTGCCATGTTCATCCAAAGGCTTGAATACAGGGTCCAGTTGCCATCATCCTCATTGAGGTTGTAGTATTTAAACTGCACATTGTCCTCATTAGGCTCAAATCCCCATGTGCATGGAGGAGTGAGGGCACCATTGTGGCGCACGGCTACCTGGCAGGTATCGTTGGCCATGTTGTAATCATCAGCATCGATGGAGTATACCTTGACTTTGTAGTTGTGGCGTGGCTCAGAGAAATCTGCCTTGGTATTGAAGGTATATTCCAGGCTTTCGCCAGCCTCCAGGGTGGCATTCACATCCTCTACCACTGGCTCACGGTCGTCAATCTGATAAGCTACCTTGAAGTTCTTGCTGGCATCGAAGCCGCTGTTGGTAACTCTAATCTTCACGGTTTCTGCATCCGTAAGATTATCACCTGTTTGAGGGGTAAGCAGGTCGGTGGCCTGCAAATCGATGGCCTTGTCGATTTCAGAAACACTGAAGTCGCACATATAGAACTTCCACTGGTCGGCAGGACTGAAGCAACGGAATCCTACATAGAAAGGCTCGCCTTCCTTGGCACTGTAGATGAATGATTCTGTGGTAGCCTGACCCTTGACAGCATCGTTGAGATTCTGAAGTTTCTTCAAAGCACTGACGGTTGGCTTTGAACCTGTGCGCACCTCGATTCTCTCACCATAGCTGGTACCATAGGTGGTATATTTCACCAGCAGGTTACCCGTTTTCTTAGGGGTAATGGCTGGAGAAACCAGCCAGTCGTCAGCTACATTCGTAGCAGAATAAGGGTAATAAACGTGTGACTGACTGCCCTCGGCATCGAATTTCCAGGTAGCTCCATCTTCGTTGGCATCGATAACCGTCCATTTCTGGAACTCTTCCTCCGTAGAGAAATCTGTCTTGTAAATGTCTTGTGCTGTTGCGGCAACGGTTGCGGCAGCAGCCATAAAAGTAAGTAATACTCTCTTCATAAGCATAAAATGTTATTTATTCTGCAAAATTAATAGATTTGTGTCATAAATTTGCATGTTCATCTAACATTTAATGTATTTTAAGACAAATACAATAAATTCCCACTACAAATGCAATTAACTATCTCGTCTACCCTGCATCTATATTACGTTTAAACACATATATTTACGTTTAAGTACAAAATTCGACATCGACTTTAATTTTTCTGAAATATTGACATAGCTTGGTGATTAAAGCCGTATCTTTGCAAGATAAAAGCAATTAATAATATTAATCATCATTAAACGACAAGGCTTATGAAAAGACTGTACTTACAAAAAACGTGCATTGAAAAACAGTATGTGCACATTCGCAATAGCCTTATTGCGGTAAGTATGGCATGCTTATCCATGAGCATGATGCCATGCTATGCCCAAAATGCTAATCCCAAATCCTCTTTTGTTGTAACACCAGCTGACCCAGCCGACTGGAACAATCTGAACCTTCCCCACCGCCTCACCCTGGAGGGTAAGTTTGAAAGTCCTGACGAATCAGGAGGACAGATAGAATATGCCGTTGAAGATAGCGAGGAATGGACTGCCCTGACGGAAAATATGGATTCGGGAAGCAAGTTCTCTTCTACCATCACCGTCAACTTCGTTCCCGGCAAAGCCAAGCATAACATCCGGTTAAGAGTCATTGATTATTCTGGATCAATCACTCTGCTCGCTCCTATCGAGTACGCCGATATTTCTGCCTGTGAATTCACAGGCATCAAAGACTATACCTTCACCGGCGATTCCATCTACCAGCAGGAAATCTCATCTTCCTTGTCTAAGGAACAGTATGTGGTGACGAACTATCAGAACAATGTGAATGCCGGAAAGGCCAACTTCCTGATTGAGGGCGTCTTTCCATATACCATCGGTTCCAAAAACTATGAGTTCACCATCTACCAGATGGATGCTCAGGAGTGGAAACTCCTCACCGTGCTCAATGCCACCCTCATCAAGATGGGATGGAAGGAACCTTGGGATATGAGCCAGGGCGAAAAGAGTGCTTCCCAACTGAAGGGCGTGACCCTGGAAAAAGGACACGTAAAAGCACTCGACCTGAGCAATCAGCAATTGGCGGGTAATCTTCCTGCCACTGCTTTTGTTCTCCCGAAACTGGAAAGCCTCAACATTTCGCATAACAGATTCAAGGGAAATCTGGGTGTCTTGGGAAGAACGCTTCCGGCATTGACTACACTCGATGCCAGCTACAATGGCTTCACAGATGTATTGCCTACGTTGCCTGCTTCCATCAAGCAGCTCAACATCAGCAACCAGGCCATCGACAAGACCATCACCGTAGATGGTTCTCATTTCAATATCAATGCCATCATTCCGCAGTTGCCTACCATCCTTGCCTACGACCATGAGAAGCAAGGATACAACACATCGGAGATTGGCTTCCTGATTACGCAGTCGGATTCAGACTACTGGTACAGCAAGTGGGGCATGCACGTGATTTACAAGAACGGAAAACTCTCCGTGCCATACATCACCACTCCATTTGAATACTGCGGCGAGAGCGGCGATACGCTTACAGCCGTAAAACTCAACAATGATTGGGGCCAGAGCATCGAGGGAAGCAACCTGAAGCTGAAGTATATCTTCCAGCAGGGCGATGCCAACTTTGCACCTGGCATCGATGCAACCGACCTGCAGACCACCATTCTCTATGCCTTCGGCGAATATAACTACAAGCCGTTCAACTTTACGGCTGCTGATACCTATAAGGATGAAATCATCAACGTGCAGGATGTGGTTTGCACCGTCAATATCATGTTAGGCAAAGCCGCTTCTGCTGCCAGAAAGCACGATGCTTCTCGAAGCTATGCTGAAAATGTTGAATATTCAGAATATTCTGATAGCCAGCAGAATACAAATACATCAGCACAGGCTGGCATCTACCTGCGTGATGGCAAGATCTTCCTCAACACAGAAGTACCGGTGGCAGCTCTCAGCATTGCAGCTTCCGGACACATCAACTGGAACCTGAAGCAGTTGGGAATGGAGCAGGCCACAGAAGGAAGTTCGCTCGTAGCTTACTCTCTGTCGGGTAACACCTTGCCTGTTGGCGAAACACTGATAGGAACCTACGAGGGCAATGCTACCATCACCGGCATCAGCCTTGCAGACGAGGAAGCCAAGTCCATCTCTTCCGGCACACACAATGGTACGGTAACCCGTATCAATGGCATAAGCGAAAGCAATGATGCTGCCGAGATGGGTATCTTCAACACCCAGGGCATCAGAACGCAGAAGATGCAGAAGGGCATCAACATCGTGAAGACCCAGAAGGGAACTAGAAAAGTTGTCAAGAAATAAAAAACTCTGGTAATATGAAACAAAGACATTTCATCACCACCCTGTGCCTGCTGATGCTCTTCGTGGCATCGGCATGGGCACAGAAGAACACGTTGGAAATTCCAGACGTGACCGTGGCGCAGGGAAAGTCGATTTCGCTGCCCGTGAACATGGAAAACTCCGCCGATATCGTGGCGGTGCAGTTCACCATGACCACGGCAGACGGCGTCACCTTCTCTTATGAGACCGCCCGAACCACGGAACGTGCCGATGGCCACTCGCTGACCATGAAGCCTATAGGAGAGAATAAATATATGGTCATGATCTTCTCTTCACAAAACCGTGCGTTCATAGGACGAACGGGCAGCATCATGACCGTAGTGCTCAACACATCCAGCTCGCTGAAAGAGGGTGACAAGATTCCTATCACCCTATCCGATGTGGTTATCGGCGAAAAATCGGGCAAGAACCTCGCCACTGGTTTTACTTCTGGTTCGGTAAACATCGCCAAGTCGCCTGATTTGGAAGTGAGCCAGGTAGAAACCAAGGCCACCAACCTGCTGCCATACAATAAGATAAGCGTAAACTGGCAGGTTAGCAACATAGGCGGCCTTTCTACAGAAGCCGGATGGAGCGAACAGGTATTTGCAGAATCTGCCGATGGTAAATTCAGCAAACTGCTGGGAACCATCGACTACGAGCAGAAGCTTGCCGCAGGCGGAACCATCAGCAGAACTGCCGAATTTGATACCCCAATGGAACTCGGCATTAGCGATAACGCCCGCATCAGGGTAAAGGTGCGCCCATACAGCAACACGAGCGAACCTAACTGGATGCTCGCCAACAACGAAGCTACCACCAGCGGAACCCTGCAGACTGCCAACATGCTTTTCATTAACCCTGCAGCTGCGCACATAGAAGAAGCCAGCGCACAAAACGTAAGGTTGATGCTCATCCGAAGCGGAAGCACGGCACAGGCAGAAACCTTCAAGCTTACGCAGACGGCAGATGCCCGCATAGAATTGCCAGCCGAAATAACCATCCCTCAGGGACAGTCGGCTACCTATTTCTATGCCAAGGTCATCGCCAACCAGAAACTCGACAACGATTCCATCGTCACCGTCAACATCGATGGCAACAACTACATTACCGGTACCACAGCCATCAAACTGACGGATGATACCAAGCCACAGCTCACCCTGAGCACCAAGCAGCAGGATGTGACGGAAGGCGGAAAGCTGCCCCTCACCATTACCGCCGAACGCCAGTCGGCCACCGATAAGGCTATCAGCCTGAGCTGCGACCTACCATCAAGATTCAGGATTCCGGCAAACATCATCCTCCCAGCCCGGAAAACCTCTGTGGATGTGGAAGTGGAAGCCCTGGAAGATGATATTCCTGATGTAGAGAAGGTTGTAACCTTTGCCGCATCAGCCGATGGATATGAGAATGGCACCCTGCTCTCTACCCTGGTAGATGATGACATTCCTACCCTGCAGCTGGAACTCACCCCTACTGCGATTTCTGAGGCCTACGGTCCGCTTTCGGTAAGCGCCAAGTTGAGCCGCACAGACAATATCGACAAGAAGGTGACCGTTAAGCTGAGCGACAATTCAGAAGGCAACCTTTACTATGCCCGCCAGACCATCGAGATGGCTCCGGGCGTAAAGGAGGTAACCCTCAACATGGGTCCGATAGACAACAGTCTGGTGGATGGCGAACGCACCTATCAGGTAACTGCTGCCGTGTTCATCGCCTCATGCAGCTGTAATGCCAATGTGGGAACATCGGGCGGAGTGGTCACCGTGCCGCTCACCATCTACGACAACGACGGTCCTGCGCTCAGTTTCAGTGCATCTTCCTCCCTGTTGAAGGAAGGCGGAGAGATGACTCTTACCGTCAGCAGAAACACCGATAGCAAGAGCCGACTTGACGTGAATCTGAGCAGCAACCACGATGCAGCCATCGAATTCCCTAAGACCGTGACGATAGCCGAAGGCGAAACTTCAGCCACCTTCACTGTGAAGTCGAAGGGCAACGATACCACTGGCGATGATCTCACCGCAACCCTCATAGCCGAAAGCGAGGGATTTGCCAAGAGCAGCGTATGGTTTACCATCAGCGACCAGACCCTGCCTGATGCCCGCATCATGGCCATCAGCAGTCAGGAAAATAAGATTGAGGCTGGCGGAAAGACCACACTGAGCCTCAACATTGCCAACCAGGGAAGTTATGTGCTCCCTGAGCAGACCAAGATAGGTTTCTATTTCGACAATGCCGCAACTCCTGCCGATGTAGCCTATCTGCAGGATAACCTTGCCGCAGGCGAGAGTACCACGATGATGCGCGAAATCACCCTCCCTTCCACCGTGGGCGAGCATAAGCTCTATGCCGTGGTAAACGATGGTCAGGATGTGAAGGAGCTTCTCTATACCAACAACACATCCGATGTGCTCAACATCGCTACCGTGGCACCTATCTCCATGGAAACCAAGGTGGCCAAGGCCATCTATGCCCCTGGCGAAAAGGTGGTTATCAGCGGAAAGGCGAAGGGTAAGGACATCGCCCAGAAGAGCGTGGAGGTATATATCGTGAACGGCGGTTACCGCCATACCATCACTACCCAGACCCAGGACGACGGCAGCTTCGAGGTAAGCTACGAGCCATATAGCGGACAGACGGGCCACTTTGCCGTAGGTGCCTGCTATCCTAGCGCCAACCTCTCGGAGGAACAGGCTTCCTTCGATATCTATGGCATCAAGCGAACCAGCAATGATGCCATCACCTGCGAGGCATCGCTGGGCGATGTCTATCAGGGCAAGCTGAACATCAGTAATCCGGGTAATCTGACCCTGACCGGCTTGAAGGTAAAGGTAAATTCCAAACCGGATAACTGCACGGTGAACGCTACTCCTGGCATCACCACGCTGAAGGGTGGCGAGAGTACCGACGTTGCATTCAGCATTACTCCTAGCGGAGCCAGCGAGGGCAGCGACTGGGAGAAGATAGAACTCAGCATCGAGAGTGCCGAGGGAGCCATCCTGCCTGCCACCTTATATTATTACTGTAGGGTGAAGACGGGTAAGATTGAGGCTTCTGTGGCCAGCATCAACACCACCATGGTGAAGGGCGAGTCAAGAGACTATCCGTTTACCATCACCAACGTGGGCAAGGGTGAAACCGGAAAGATTTCCCTCGCCTTGCCTTCATGGATTTCGTCGGTAACACCGATGGAGATGCCATCTCTGGCCAAGGACGAAAGCACGGAGATTATCCTGCGCATGACTCCTACGGACAAGATGCAGCTCAACGTGCCAGTGACGGGCAATATAGCCATCAACTGTGCCAACGGCGAAGGCATGCCGTTGCCGTTCTGCATCGAGCCTGTATCTACCAAGGAAGGTAAGCTCACCATCGATGTATGCGATGAGAATACCTACTATACCAAGGAGGCTCCTCATCTGACTGGTGCCAAGGTAAAGATTACCCACCCTACCACGGGTGCAGTTGTAGCCGAGGGAATTACCAACGAGAAGGGTCTCTTCTCTGCGGATTTGACAGAGGGTTACTATGCGGTAAGTGTATCGGCAGAAAAGCACGATTCCTACAGCAACAACCTGCTGGTTGACCCAGGTACGGAAACCAAGAAGGTGGTGAACCTGAGCTATGAGGCTATCAATATCGACTGGAAGGTTGAGGAGACAGAGATTCAGGATGAGTATGAAATCAAGACCAATGTGAAGTTTGAGACACAGGTGCCTATGCCTGTGGTTGTATTGTCGATTCCTTCGAGCATTCCTGCCAAGGATTTGCGCGATGGAGAGTCTTTGATATTCAACGCTGTACTCACCAACAAGGGATTGATTGCAGCTAAGGATGTAGAGCTTACATTGCCAACCGATCTCAAGACCCTAACATTCGAGGCACTCGACCATACAAAAGCCTTCAATTTGGCACCGCAGGAAAGCGTGATTATACCTGTAAAGGTTACTAAATCGACGATAACAGCTTCTGCAAGAGCTGCTAAACGTCAAGGTCACATAGATAATGACCCATGTTCTGACCAGGTTGGTACACTTTATTATTGGGATTGCGGACTTGACAGGAAGTGGCACAGATATGGCATTGCACTGCAATTAGGTTCATGCAAGAGCAATGATCCTAGCACCTGGAGTGGCAACGGCGATGGCACCGGTTATGGAGGTTGTATCGGTGGAGGACTTGGTAGTCTGTATGGTCCGGGAGCAAGACCTTCTATAGGAGGTTCAGGAACCTATACCGGTTCTTCCAATCAAAATCCTCTGGTGCAAGTAGAAGATAAAGGTTGTGAACCATGCCAGAATAAATTTATGTTGCAACTCGTAGATTGTGGTCTGCAATTAATTCCAGTCTATAAGAAGTTAAGAACCGTATTTGATTGTATCAAAGGTATTTATGATGTAATAGAAGAGGCCAAGACTCTTACAAATAAAGAAGAGGTTACGTCTCGTGACATTATTAGCCTAACGCTTTCTACCATGAGTACAACTGCAACCTGTATGGACATTAAATCAGAAGGAGCTGGAGATAAAAATAAAACTCGTGAGCAAAAGCGTGCTAAACTTGTAGATGAGATTGCAAAAGCATTGACAGACATTTCAAATAGCGTAGAAAAAGGTAACTTAGGGTGGACGAAATCTATATCTGACCTCGCCTTTGAACTTGCTAAGTATTATGGATATGATTATGACGATTTCAAGGAATTATTCTGTCCTTTGAAGTTGATGGAACCATGCGACTTAGACTCTGTTCCAGCAGAGAACAAGCCTGCAGCCTTGGCAAGGAGCTTGAAAAACAGTTCCGAACCATCATACATTCAGGAATTCAGACAGAATCTCACTTATGGAATTCTCAAGCAGATGGTTGTGATGGGATTGCAAAAAGAACTATATGGAGATGTGGAATGGCTCAATTCTGATAGCAGAGAATTAGGTCTGTTTATGACCAAATTTGAAAGCCTTAGGGATGAAAATGATGCATTCCAGCAGAAAGATATAGATGAGCTGATTGCCAGCAAACCGGAGAATATTACAAAGGAACAGGTTAAGGCGTTTGTACAGAGATGGAATGATACATTAGATAATAAAGATACAGACAATAAGGTTAACATCAAAAATGTATTTTCGTATGGCGAGCTTTCACAGAGAGTAGATTCTGTTGTATCTTCATTGGGCTATACTGGCATCGATGAGTGTTACGAGAAGGCTTATGAGAAATGTCTGGCACAGGCTAAAGAACAGCAAAGCAGCGTTTGCTCCAACATTACCCTGCAGTTCACCCAGAAGATGGTGATGACCCGACAGGCATTCCGTGGAACCCTTACCGTATTCAACGGAAATGAGCAGGAGGCGATGAAGGATGTGAAACTCACCCTCACCGTAACCGATGAGAAGGGCAACATCGCCATGGAAGATAAGTTCCAGGTGAACCCGGAGAAGCTCGAAGGATTCAATGGAAAACTCGACTTCACCGATGGCTGGACCCTCGATGCAAAGCAGGAAGGTGTTGCCACCGTACTCTTCATTCCTACCAAGAAAGCAGCTCCTACCGTGGAGACCCGCTATGCCTTCGGAGGAACCCTCTCTTACGTAGATCCGTTCACAGGACTGGAAGTGACTCGCGACCTCACGCCTATCACCCTCACCGTGAAGCCATCGCCAAACCTCGATCTCACCTACTTCATGCAGCGTGATATCAAGGGCGACGACCCTCTGACCAAGGAGGTGGAACCATCTGAGGAAGCAGAGTTCTCACTGCTCATCAACAACCTGGGCTATGGCGATGCTACCAATGTAAAGATGACTACCAACCAGCCGGAAATCGTAGATAACGAAAAGGGACTCAAGGTGAAATTCGAACTCATGAGCAGCCAGCTCAACGGACAGGAGAAGACCCTGGCTCTGGGCGGAAGCGTATTCACCGACTTCGGAACCATTCCGGCACATAGCACCAGCTATGCTCAGTGGTGGATCAAGAGCTCATTGCTCGGACACTTCACCGATTACGACGTAACTGCCACCCATCTGACCAGTTATGACAACAAGGACCTCTCTCTGCTCAACGATGTAACCATCCACGAGCTGATACGAAGCATCGACGTAACGAAGGGCGACAAGACCCTGAAGGGCTTCATGACCAACGATATCGTGGATGCCGACGATACGCCTGATATGCTCTACCTCTCAGACGGTGAAATAGAAAAGGTGAACGTGGCTGCTTCTTCAAGCATCACGAAGACATCCGATACGGAATACACCCTGACCATCACCCCATCTGAGGAAGGTTGGAACTATGGCAATCTGAGCGATCCTACCTATGGCGTATCTGCGCTCAAGAGCGTAACCCGCGCCAGCGACGGAAAGCAGATTAGCCTCCGCAACTTCTGGCAGACCGACCGCACGCTGCGCGACGGAAAGGATCCGCTCTATGAGAATAGAATCCATTTCGCCGACCAGTTTGATGGCAAGAATGCCGAAAGCTACATCCTCACCTTCGAGGCTACCCCTTCACTGATGCTCGAAGTAGCATCCATCGAAGGTGCTCCTGCAGAAGATGAAGTGGCTACCCAGCCGGTGAATACGCTGAAGGTGATGTTCAACAAGTACATCGACCCGGCTACCTTCACCAGTGAGGATATCCAGATCAATGTGCAGGGTAAGGAGCAGGACAGCCAGCTCGTGAAGATTTCTACCGAGGACAACAAGACCTTCGTTCTCGACCTGACCCAGCTGAATGCCAGTGCCGGCAACGGTTACTACACGCTTACCGTTCAAACCTCGGGCATCACCGACCGTGAGGGCTTTGCAGGAAAGACCGGAAAGACGGCAAGCTGGACGATGTTCATAAACAGCCAGGTGAAGCTTCTCACCTCCGTATATCCGGAAAATGCGGGAGAAGTAATCGGCAGAGTAGCCGGAAACGAAGTAGCCTACGGCACCACCATCCAGTTGGTAGCCAAGGCCAAGGAAGGCTATCAGTTTGCATCCTGGAGCCAGAACGGTGAAACCATCTCTACGAACGACACCATCAACCAGGTGGCCTTGGGCGACTTGACCATGGTGGCCAACTTCGAGAAGAAGACCTATCAGGTGAACATCGAAGAGAACTGCGAGGGTGGCAGCATCACCCAGACATACACCGGAGTTTATCATTACGGCGACCAGCTGGTACTGAAGGCTGAGGCCGATGAAGACTACAGTTTCGCTCACTGGACCGTGAACGGAAAGCAGACTGAGGATGCTGAGACCCTGAGCTTCATCGTAGATAAGGATCTCACGGTAAGCGCCAGCTTCAGGCAGGAGTGCTACGAGCAGAACATCACACTGATGAGAGGTTGGAACTGGATAGCAAGTTATCTGGCCGATCCTATTTCGGCAAGCGACATTGCATCCAAGAGCAGTCAGATTATCAGCAGTTCTGAGGAGATAGAGAATCTGTTGCCAGCCCAGACCTACAAGGTGAAGGCATCAACCAGCTTCATCAGCAAGAGCAAGGGCCGCCTGTTTGAGGCAAGCACCACCCCAGTGCGCATCAATGCCGGCTGGAACTGGCTGGGCTATCCGCTGCGTGAGAACCAGGAGTTGGCATCTGCCATCAGCAATGCCAGCGAGGGCGACTACATCGTAGGTCAGACAGGATTTGCACAATTCTATGCCGGCACCTGGGAAGGAACGCTCAAGCAGCTCATCACCAACCAGGGTTATCTGTATAAGTCAGTGAAGCAGAACAACCTGGAGTTTGCCGAAGCTACCACTCCATCTCAGCTCTCTGACGAGGAGCAGCAGGATATGGAAGTAGATATCCGTCAATATCCAAGTACGATGAACATCATCGGCAAGCTGACCCGGAAGGATGCCGACATGACAGGTAGTGACAATCGTCTTTACGTGATGGTAGGAAACGAATGCCGCGGCATCAGCCAGCTGATAGACGGCAAGTACTACCTCACCATTTACGGCGAGAAGGACGAGAAGCTGAGCATGGTGATTGAGAACCAGCAGACCCAGGAGTCCATTCTGGTACAGGATGCCTTGACATTCAAGGAGGATGTATTGGGCAGCCGCACGTCGCCATACGATTTCAACATCGATACCATGACTGGAATAGAGAATATTCTAGCAGATGGCAAGGAGTTGCGAATCTACAGCATCGACGGCTATCTGATTGACGCCCACGCCACCGTGAAGACGCTGAAGAAGCTGGTAAAGGGTGTATATATTATTAATGGAAAGAAATATGTGGTTTCAGAATAATATGTAGTGATAAGGAAATGTAGAGGAAATCACATTTCCGGATAAATGAAGAGAGAGGGTGTGTCATGCATTATGACACACCCTCTTTTACTTCATATAAGGCAGGTAATCTTTTAAATGACAACGTCCACAATGGTAAAAGAAGTGTCCAAACTTTCCTTTAAAACTTATATATAGGTAAAACCCTGACCTTATATCCATTTTTCTCAATTACCCTTTCCTCCCTCATCGTGACAATGATTAGATTGGAGCATTTGAGTTCTCCGGCACATTCTATGATGCTATCTACCTCACGCTTGAGTGTCCGTTCGGAAGAAAGATCATAACATACCTGAATGAGACTCTCTACATGTGTACCTTGCCTGGTTACAAAATCCGTCTCCTTATCATTACGGGAACGGTAATAGAAAAGAGAGGTTTCCGTATGATACCCCCTGCGAACCAACTCGATAAAGACCTGGTTTTCCAGTAACCTGCCCAAGTTCTCACTCACGCTAAAAGCCTTGGCTTCTACAAAGCCATTATCAACCACATATACTTTTTGGGGAGCTTTCTTCATCAGTTTCAGCTTGTTGCTGTAACGCGGCAGATAATATAAGAGATAGGGTTCTCTTAAATATCCCATAAACTTCTTGGTGGTTGCTACGCTTGAAAATCCCAGCGCTTCTGCCAGTTCATTGGCACTGAAAGGATTGCAAAAATTAGATACCAGATACATGGCCAGGTTATTTAAATCCTCTACATTACGCACTCTATGACGCTTGGCTATGTCTTTCCAGATGATGGAATCAAAAAGAGTGGAAAGATAGTTTTGAGTCAGACCTCTTGCTGCTACTGTCTCCGGATAGCCACCATGATGCAGATAGTCTGCCATAAGCGAGAAGTCGGATGCGCTATCTTTCATATCTGATACTTCTGCAAGACTTCTGTGATTCCAGATGAAGAATTCAGAAAGACTGAAAGGCAGCATCTCTATCTGAATATATCTACCTGTAAGCAATGTTGCCATTTCGCTACTCAGCAGTTTGGCGTTACTTCCCGTAATAACCATGTTGATTCCCATGCGGTAAAGCTTGGAGACCCACAAATCCCAACCATCCATATTTTGAACCTCATCAAGCAGAAGAAACTCGAAGTCGGGATAAACGGCAAGCAGAGTTTCCCAAACCAAATCATCGTCCCAGGCATTCAGTAACTTTCCGTCATCAAAATTCAGATAGGCGAAGTTCCTGCCTTTCAACATCAGCAAAGCCTCTGTTGACTTACCTGTTCTTCTAGGCCCTGTTATCAACTTGATTTGCTTACTCGCCAAAAGCTCGTCCACATCATACTTGGTATGACGTGTAAGATAAGGACGGGAAAGCAGAATATCCCGTTCCTTTTTCTGGTTATTGATTATTGTTCTCATTTCTCTTCCGTCGCATTGATTAAACCGGGGGCAAAGATACGAAAAATATTCAATATCTCGTCCGTATTGAATAAAAAAATACTGATTTTATTCAATACGATGAACAAAATGAATAAAAACAATGTATGACCGACTGTATGATCTCTTCGACATACTGCATCAGCTCTTCCCGAAGGCGAAATTCCTCTTTTCCTACACTTTAATTCTAAAAAAGCTAACAATTCGCACAAAACCTTCTTTATTTTATAAATTCTTGTGAACAAACATGCGATTTTATTGTCTTTTTATAAGATAAATGAAAAATTATCATTATCTTTGTAATCGGTTTAAAACATTTATTATATTATATCATATGAATAATATCAAAAACATCAAAGCAAAGGTTCTGCGAGTAGATGAAGAAGAACACAAGTTCGTCATCGAAGTGGAAGACAGAATTTACAAGGTGGCACAGGTTGACTTCCAGAGAAGGCAACCCGCTCCGGAAACGCTCAACTGCCTGATGATTACCACTCATCTGGGCAAGGTTTTCATCGCACAGGACATTGAGCACCTCATGAGAAAAAACTACAAGGAAAACGACGAGGTGAACTTTAAAATCAAGATGGCACTGGGCAACTTCTACCATCTGGAAGATGAGTTTGGCTTCACAGCCATGCTCAAGAGAGACACGGTGATCAATGCCGCACTCACACCTATGGTTAGATGCCGCATCCTGAAATTCCACCAGAAATACATGGACGTGCAGCTCGTGGAAGTGCTGGGTGCCGACAAATCGGAATTCTCACTGTCGGAAAAGGAATTCTATGATATCATAGGCGAGGAAAACTGGAATACGCAGGAATTCAGAAACCTGATGCTCGGAGATACTCCATCCGACATCTTCGACCTGGAATGCCACAGATGGATTGTGGGCCTATCTGACTCCCTGAACCAGGACGAACTGCAAATCCTGCTCCGACAAATACATACCCACTGCCTGGAAACGCTGGAAAGCGAAAATCTGCTGCCACGATGCAAGGAAGCCGAGCGCATTCTGCTAGAACAGCGCTTCACCGATGTCATCGAGCTGCTATCCTACTATATACAAGCCATCGAAATCCTAAGAAAAGGCAAGGCGGAAGATACCATCAGCCAAATCCTCTCAACCCTATCCACCTGCGCCTATATTTATCATCCGCGCAAGCAATTCTGCATCATGCAGTGCATCTTCATGCTCGACTTCACCATCATGGAGAAATTCATCGATTCCATCTTAACCACCATCAGAGGACAGGAAATGTATCTATGGAACAGAAAACCATTCCAGATGCAATGGATCAAACTGCTCCAGGGATACGTGGACAATATCTATAACCAGACCGACCGACTCACCAGCGACATCCATACCAAGGAGACGATGATACAGGTGCTCACCATCGAACTGATTCTGGGCAGACATGCTACCCATAAGATTTACGACAGTTCGCTGAACCAGGCACTGCTCTACCGACTGGTCTCGCTCATGAACGTAAGCGATCCGAACAAGACCCTGCAGAAATCATTCCTCTCACTCTTCACCCAATCGGAATTCGACGCCGCCCTGCCATACAACAGCGACGATGCCTTCGTGCTTTCCAACATGCTCTGCTCGCAGGAAAACGAAACCGTGGAGAATATCGAACCGGCTAAATATGAAAGCGATCTGGCTCTGCTCACCGTAAACGAACAGGCCATCACCATCCAACCCAAGAATCTGGATAAGGAAAATCTCTATCTGCCCCTATCGGCACGTATGGGACTATGGCATGGACTCTCCGTAAGACTCGACGAAAAGCCTCCGGTGAAACTGCGCGGAAAGGTAGGTACCACCATCGAGCACTTCAAGGAGCTGTGGGGGTACATCAACGAGTCACTCTTCTCGAAAAAGCGAAAGACTTCCAAAAAGCAAAGCAAGAAACTCTATATCGATGACGAAACGGATATCATCATCACAAAGAAGATTGCAGGAAACCTGATGTTTGAATGCAAGGTGGTGGAAGACGGATATGAGGGAACGGGTACGCTGGATGTTCTGAACGACGTGGTGCCTTTCTTCCCTGGCGATGTCAGCATGCAGTCGTTTGAATACCAGGGCATGCCGCTCCTGCTGCGTGCCTACGTAAAGAATGTGAAGAGCGACGGAACCTATGAGTTTGCCATGCGCGACATGATCAGCGAATATGAGGACGACGTGAGAGTGAACGACCTGTTCTACAACTCCCGACTCACCTGTCTGATTTTCAGTCAGGTTCCGGGTCTGACTAGAGTACCTGCCGTGAGCAGCGAGGGCTTCTCCGTATCCGTTTCGCCTGCACCGGGCATGACGGTAGACGACCTGAGACGAGGCATGATCGTGGAGGTGGACAACATCACCGAGGGCAGCAGCGACTATCTCTATGGCACCTTCCTGCGCGAATCACCGGAAAGCAGATTCAGTCTTGCCGAAGCCTTCCACAACCTGATGCTCGGCTATGCCAACCACGAGGTGTATAACCCGAAGGCAGAGAAAGACGAACTGGCGGATGCCATGGATATGGACAGCGTATATGTATCAGAACTGATGGGCATCATCGACGCCAAGGCTACCCTGGAAGAAGATAATATCAAGGCATATAACTATCTGAACTTCTGCCGACTGCTCGCCATCATGATAGACAGCAAGGAACGCACCAACTACTACGACAGCCGACTCACCCTGCTGGAACTGCTCAACGACTTTGCGGCATTAGACAAGGTGGATACCAAGAAGATAGATCTCATCGCAGAAACAGAGCCTGAGCTCTTTGAGAGAAATGCCATCCTGCGCCACGACTTCATGCAGCTGCGCATCATCGGATGTCTCGACAGCGATGATCATTACGAGGAACTCTACCAATGGAGCAGTCTGACGGAAGATCCGCAGCTGCAGCAGCTTGCATCCCTGGTTCTATCGCACAACTTCGTGAAGAAATCGGGACTCCTTACCCAGGCTGGCGATATCCTCGACAAAATCAGGGCACTGCTCAAGCTACACAAGTCATCTTCCAACAAGAAGAACTATGGCAAGGAAGATTTCCATACGGAGTTCAAGACTTCTATCGTTTATCCGGAAAACTCGATGAAGGTGGATGTGACGGCTCAGACCGTGAAGATCATGCAGGAAATCTGCGCCTTCCTCAATGCCGAGGGTGGACATCTCTATCTGGGTGTATCCGACATCGGTTACGAGATGGGACTGGAAGAGGACCTGAAGAATCCGCTCTTCAAGGGTTCAAGAGATAAATTCGAGGTGTATGTGAACAACCAGATAGTTTACTACCTGGGCCAGGAGGGTGCCCACTACGTGCACACCCATTTTGATAATGAAGTGAACAATGCCGTGCTCATCATCGACATCGAACCATGTCCGCATCCTATCGCCGTAAACTCGGAATACTTCGAGCGAATGGGTACATCGGCACGAAAGGTGAACGGCAACTACAAGGACAAGTTCTTTGCCATCAGAAAGCAGTGGGCTGAGGAACATGTGCCTCATCTGGCTATCACGCAACCCGTCACTGCATCTGCAGCGGCTGAAGCACCATCAGCAGAAAAGGAAGCCAAAGCTACCACCAAGCATGTGGAGTCGGCACCTATCACCGACCATATCCAAACCTCACGCCTGCGCAACAATGCGCTGCACGACTACGAGGAAGGCTATCGCCCGGTGACAGCCGTAATCTGTCTGCTTGACACCGATGAATATAAACTGCTCGACGAGGATGACTGGCAAGACTATCGCCTGAAGCTCGCCGTTCACGAGGACGAGGAAGAAGGCTGGCTCATTCTGGTATATGAAAGCGGAAGAGTCTGCAAGGTTTCGATGGCTGAGCTTCTGCAGCGAGAGAGAGGCAGGGTATTCAAGCGATATGCGGGCGAAAAACTCATTTTCGCTTCCATCGCCACCGATGAAGATTCGGTATGTGTAGGATTCGTTGACAGCAAGACCAACCGCTATGTGCGTTTCGACGACGTAGATAAATTCAATCATGAGAAGATGCAGGCAGAGGGCGTCCTGCCGATGGATGTGCCGAATGCCGGCGTTCACTATGTAGAGGTGATTCCGCAATCGCAGGTTCCTGTGAACAGAAACATAGGAAGAAAGACCATTGGCTGCATCCTGAAGACCATGGAGGGAAAGAGATGCATGGCTGTATTGCCGGATTGCAAGATGAAATAAGATTATCATGAAAAAGGGTGTGCCTGCCAACAGGTACACCCTTTTTATTCATTCTTTATTTTATTCATCGGATTACGCAGAGTAAACGGAACATTCTTGCTTCACGGATTACGCACGGAATTTAAACGGATTTGGCCTTACGGCCATTGGGCTAGCGCCGTATAGGCTGGCTTGCGATTGCCCAGTAATGGCTGGCATTTTCCAGTTTTAGGGGGTATCGCCACGACCGTCAGGTCGAGTTTCCGTTTAAAATCCGTGAGTAATCCGAGGAAGGCGGTTAAGATTCCGTTTATTCAGCGTAATCCGATGAATAATGACACATCCTCATTCCAGACCGAGTAGTTTCAAAATCTGCGTCATCCAAGACCGAGCAGGTCTAAAATCTGTGCCCATCTGTGAAATCTGTGGGACCAAAAATAATCATCATGAAAAAAAGAATCTGTGGGAAAACAAAAAAGCCTCAGAAATCTTTCGAAATCTGAGGCTCTTGATAAAAGAAGGCGGCTACCTACTCTCCCGCATTGCATTGCAGTAC
>OBCL01000042.1_pt1 | contig 36936 bp, 19 predicted proteins | sample 1495931 | NCBI WGS metagenome assembly OBCL01 (sample SAMN03418275, study PRJEB22391) | human gut metagenome | biome: human-gut; feature: organic feature; material: feces | host: Homo sapiens | place: Tanzania | collected 2013-01
GCAGTTATGTGGAAATGGAAGCTGCGCAGGAAATTGACTATTACATGATGAAGGGCCACAACATGGATGCGGTGGTTGCCAACTATCGCCAGCTTACAGGTGAGTGCCCTATGATGCCGCAGTATCTTTTTGGCTATACCCAGTCGAAGGAACGCTATTGCAGCTCAAAGGAACTGGAAAGTATAGTAAGGGAGTATCGTCAGCGCAAGATTCCGCTCGATATGATAGTACAGGATTGGAGTTATTGGCCAGGCGGTCATTGGGGAGAAATGAAGATGGATCCGAAGTTCTATCCCGACAAGAAGGCGTTGGCTGATTCGCTCCATGCCATGAACTGCAAGCTGATGATTTCAATCTGGCCGAATGCGCAGTTCTGTCCCCAGAACGAAGATTTCAAGAAGAGGGGATGGATATTGCCGGGTGGTTCTGTTTATGACGCTTACAATTCGCAGGCACGTTCGCTCTATTGGGATTATGCCAACAACGAGTTTTTCAAGAATGGATTTGATGCATGGTGGTGCGATTCATCTGAGCCTGTTGATGGCGACTGGAACAATCCGATGCGTAAAGGCTACGGATATCAGAATCATGCTGAGCGCTGGAAGCTCAACACCCGTGCTTTGAGTGATATGCTGGGGGCAGAACGCAGCCAGACTTACTCTCTTTATCATGCAATGGGAATCTACGAGCATCAGAGAGCGGTAACTGTCGAGAAGCGAGTTGTCAATTTAACCCGTTCTTCGTATGCCGGTCAGCAGCGCTTTTCTACCATCACCTGGAATGGAGATACTTATGCCTCATGGAAGAGTTTTGCCCAGATGATTCCTGCAGGCTTGAATTTCATGGCAACGGGATGTCCTTATTGGACTATTGACGTAGGTGCATTCTTCACAGGTCCTGACAAATGGAACCGCTGGTTCTATAAGGGCGAGTATCCAAAGGGTTGCAACGATCCTGCCTATCGTGAACTGTACACAAGAATGTTCCAGTTTGCCACCTTCCTGCCTATGCTCAGAAGTCATGGTACCGATACTCCCCGAGAGGTATGGCGATTCGGAAACCCCGGCGAGCCATTCTACGAGAGCATCGTCAATCATATCAGGTTGCGTTACGAGCTGTTGCCATATACCTATTCGCTGGCTTCGAAGGTAACGAGAGAAGGCTACACGCTGACACGAGCCTTGGCATTTGACTTTGCTTCAGATTCCACTGTTCACGATATCAAGGACGAGTTTATGATGGGACCATCCTTCCTGGTAGCCCCTATGACCCAACCATTGATGCAGTATGGCGAGGCAAGCAGAAAGGTGTATCTTCCAAAAACAGATGCAGGCTGGTATGACTATTGGACCGGCAAGCATGAGGATGGAGGCAGATGGATAGAGGCGGCAGCCCCTATAGAGCATTCTCCTCTCTATGTGAAAGCAGGCAGCATCATTCCGTTTGCAGTCTGCCAGCAATTTACAGGAGAGCAGCCTGATGCACCTTATACTATCAAGATATATCCTGGAGCAGATGCCGACTTTGAAATCTACGAGGATGCCGGTGATGGCTATGCCTACGAGAAGAACGCCTTTGCTACCTATCGCCTGCATTGGAATGACAAGGCAAAGACCTTGGAGATTTCTGCGAGAAAGGGAAGCTTCAGGAATATGGTGAAGGAAAGACAGCTCAATATCGAACTTCTGGGCGGAAGCAAGAAGACAATTACCTATAAGGGTAAAGCTCTGAAGGTAGCGATGGGTAGCGATGGTCTGGAAAGTCTGTTGCCACCTATGCCTGCAGTTCCTGAAGTAAAGCCTGTTCGATTTTGATAGTAAATATTACATAAAGTAATGGCATAAAAAAAAAGGTCTGAAAAAGAAAAAACTGTTAAAAAATGTATTGTGTTAATAATCAGCGACTTTCTTTTTTCAGTATTCTTTTTCTACTCCTATATTTCATAAAAGAGATTTTAAGTCTCCGTATAAGAACTGACATTACGATGGAAACAAAGGATACCATCTATGTGATAGAACTGAAATTTAATAAGTCGGCACAAGAGGCTCTTGACCAAATCAACAACAAGCATTATGCTGATGCTTTTGCCCTAAGAGGCAAAACCGTGGAAAAGATTGGTATGAACTTTATGATTGATGAAGATAAGACGATCGTATTGGACTGGTGGAAGTTTAGGGAATAGCAACAGAAAAGATGTCCTAGCAAAAGATGCGAGGGCATCTTTTCTGTTTTATAAAACAGACACTCTTGGATAATTATTCGACATGATAGCCATCACAAAGCATTTGTTACATAAAATAAAGTAATGAATCGAATAAATCGCTACTTTTGCGGTGTTTTAACAACTTAGACAAAGAAAGCCGGTGAAAATCATCGGCAACATAACAATTATAAACTTTTATATTTTAACCTAAAAACAGATGAAAAAGAGATTTTTGGCGATATTGGCGGCTGCGTTGCTACCGTCATGTCTGTTCGCCCAGTTTGGAGTGGTTTCTCCGCTCCATGTGAATGGCAATCAGTTGAATGATGCCTATGGCAACAAGGTGGTTTTGCATGGTGTGATGGATACACCGAGTCCATACTTCAACAAATACCGTTGGGGTAATACCTGTACCGACAATAACATTTCGGCATGCATAAGCTATTATGACAAGATTTTTGGAGCACTCCAGAATCCTGCCAAAGGTACCTATTGTAATATCTTCCGTCTTCATCTCGAACCAGGCTGGACCAATGATCCCAACAAGAAGTCAACGGGTTCTGATACTGGAGAGGCTAATATATCGCGTTTCAGTGCTACCCGTTTGCAGAAGTATCTTGATGCCCTTTATCTGCCTATTGCGCAGAAGGCCATCAATCATGGCTTGTATGTGGTGATTCGTCCTCCAGGCGTATGTCCTAAGGATTTGAAGGTAGGCGATGCTTATCAGAATTATCTTAAAACGGTGTGGAACATTGTTTCCAGCAACAGTTGGGTGAAGAATAATTCAGGCATCGTATCCCTGGAACTTGCCAACGAGCCTGTTCATATATATAATAGGTATGGTCAGAGTTCTGCCACAGCCATGCGAGATTATTTCCAACCAGTGATTGATATCATCCGAAAGAATGGTTTCAAGGGTATTATATGGATTCCTGGCACTGGTTATCAGAGCCAGTATGAGAATTATGCCACCTATCCTGTATCTGATAGTAATTTCGGCTATGCCGTTCATGTGTATCCAGGATGGTATGGTGCAAGTGATAAGAACTATGATTCCAATGCTTTCATCTATAATTTCCAGAAGCAGGTGCCTGTGGTAAAGAATAAACCGATTCTTGTTTCTGAGATAGACTGGAGTCCGGAGAAACCTGGTGCAGGTAAGTATAATGAGTTTGGACAGTGGGTGGCCAGCAACCTGGGCTCATGGGGAACTGCCACTACCAGCAAATGGGGTAATGCCTGGAAGAAGGTGATGGATCATTTCGGAAACATCAGCATGACGCTGACCAGTACTGATGATTATCTTGATATCGACAACTTCCTGAAAACTGGTCAAATCAAGGCTGGATTGGAGGCTAATCCGGAGGCTTGCGGTCAGACCTGTTTCTACTGGTATTACGAGTATTCCAAGAAAGACTATGCGCATAAGTCTGCTGGTACGTCTTCTTCTAACCAGACCACTCAGCCTTCTACCGGTTCCTCAACTTCTGCCAATACCCAGGGCGAGAACATCATCAAGTCGTGGGGCGATGGCAGCGGATTTGTTCCTTCGGGCTGGACAGTGGCAGATAATGGCAGCCAGGTTTATGCCGGCAATAAGTCGAGCGGTCCACGCATCATGAATTTCTCTGGTGATTTCAAGAATGCTTTCTATGTGAGAACCGTTTCTGCCGATAAGGCTGGCTATATAGAATATGGTAATACCAATGGTTATACCCTGCCTCTGGTATATGGCGAGTATGAACTGAGCTGCAATGTGGCAGCCTGGAAGGGTGCTCCATATATGAAGGTAGAGGTGTTCGACCCTCAGAATGCCGTTCTTGCTTCTACCATCGTCAAGGCAAATGGCAATGCGAATGGCAATATGGGTGCTTATCTCTCGGGTACTACCAGGGTATCACTCTCGTTCTATTCCATGATCAAGGGCAACTATCGTGTACGTTTCACCCCTGTGGCAGATGCCAAGGGCACAGGTGGTGCCTGGGTTGAGGCTCTGGTAGGCAATGTGGCTCTTTACTTCAAGGGCAATCCGCTGGCATTGAATGCTGTGGGACAGGTTCCTGCCGGATGGAAGATTGTTGATGCCGGAGAGCAGAAAGCGGCTGGTGCAGCTGGCGTCGGTCCACGTATCTTCCAGTTTGCCGGTGGTGATTTTTCTACGGGTCTTTACATCCGTCAGAGCGATGCCAGCAAGGCAGGCTATGCTGAGTTTGGTTCTACTTGGGGCTACGGCTTCTCGTTGAAGCAGGGCAGCTATGTATTCTCTTATAATGCCGTGGCGTGGTCGGGGTCTCCTTATCTGAAGTGTGAGGTTCTCGACGAGAGCAACAACGTGCTGGGCTCTCAGATTATCCAGTGTACCAAGAATGTGAACAAGAATACCAGTGCAAGCACTTCTGGCAGCAACAGTGGTCAGGTACGATTCACCGCTTCCCGCACAGGTTACTATCACTTCCGCTTCACTCCTGTGGCAAACAGCTGGGGTGGCAGTGGCTCATGGCTTGAGGTAGTGGTAGGTCATCTGAAGATTTCCATGGCCAATGCTTCCCGTTCAAGAAGCATCGATGGCGGTTGGAACGATGGCACTACGGGCATCGAGCAGGTTGAGAGTGCTGAGAATATCAGCGGTCAGGAGACCAGACAGAACTCCGGCTGGTACACGCTTCAGGGTCAGCGGGTAGAACACCCAACCAAGGGTATCTATATCCATAATGGCAAGAAGGTGGTTTTGAGATAGAATATTAAGTGAGACTTCCATGATACATCAATGAGACTTCTCGGCACTAAAACCGAGACGTTTCATTGATGTTGTTTTTTCTGTATATATCAAGTATTTAAATCATATTATGACGCACCCTCTTCTTATGTGTTACCTCATTTAAACTATTTGAAACATGTGAAAAAGTAGAATCCTGCATTTTTGCTTATCTTTGCATCCACAAATAACAATTTAATCAACTGACATCAAATTATGAAGAAACAACTGATGATTGCTCTGTTGAGCATTGCGCCTGCCTTGGGTGTTGTGGCGCAAGATAAACTTTATAAGGATGAGTTCCCGCTGGGCGACATCACCCTTCTGGACGGACCATTGAAGCATGCTCGCGACTTGAACGTGCAGGTGCTCCTGAAATATGATTGCGACCGTATGCTTGCCCCTTATCGCAAGGAGGCAGGCTTGCAGCCTCGCAAACCTTCTTATCCCAACTGGGATGGACTGGACGGACATGTGGGCGGACATTATCTGTCGGCCCTTGCCATCAATGCAGCCACAGGCAATGAGGAGTGCCGCAAGCGCATGGAATATATGATATCCGAACTCCAGCTGGTGCTTGATGCCAACAATCAGCGTCCTGAAGCCTGGTGCCATAACTATATAGGTGGTGTTCCGAATAGTGCCAAGATGTGGACAGCTTTCAGTAAAGGCGATTTCGGACCTTATTTCGGAACATGGGCACCTTTCTATAATATTCATAAGATGTATGCAGGTCTTCGTGATGCATGGCTCTATTGCGGCAATGAACAGGCAAAGAATCTCTTTCTGAAGTTCTGCGATTGGGCTGTGGACATTACGCGTGATCTGAACGACGAACAGATGGAGAAAATGCTCGGCAACGAGCATGGAGGCATGAACGAGGTACTTGCTGATGCATACGCCATGACCAATGATTCGAAATATTTGAGTTGTGCCCGCCGCTTCTCCCACAAACAGTTGCTTGCTCCGATGGAGAATGGCAAGGACTGCCTTGACAATATGCATGCCAATACGCAGATTCCGAAGGTTATCGGCTATCAGCGCATCGCTGAGTTGGCTCATGATGTGCAATATCACAATGCCAGCGAGTATTTCTGGGAAATTGTGACACGTCAGCGTTCGCTGGCTTTGGGAGGTAACAGCAGGCGTGAGCACTTTCCGACTAAGGAAAATTGCATCGACTATATCAACGACATCGATGGACCGGAGTCTTGCAATACTTATAATATGCTGAAGCTTACCGAGGATTTGAACCGAGTAAAGCCTAATGGCATGTATGGCGACTTTTACGAGACTGCGATGTTCAACCATATCCTCTCTGCCCAGCATCCGCAGCATGGCGGCTATGTCTATTTCACTCCCGCCCGTCCTCGCCATTACCGTAACTATTCTGCCCCTAATGAGGCGATGTGGTGCTGCGTGGGAACAGGAATGGAAGACCACGGAAAGTATGGACAGTTTGTCTGGACGCACGAAAAGGGTGTGAAGGCGGAGAACGATGCCCTGTACGTGAATCTCTTCGTGGCATCCGAGTTGAATTGGAAGGATAGAAAGATGGTGATTCGTCAGCAGACCGCCTTCCCGTATGCTGAGACATCTGTTGTAGAAGTAGCCAAGGGTAAGGGAACTTTCATCCTGAAAGTCCGCAAGCCATCCTGGTGTGGTAACTTCACCGTGACGGGTGTTGGTTTTGATGCTGACAGCTATGAAGAGAATGGATTTGTCTGCATCAAGCGCAAATGGAAGAAGGGTGACCAGGTAAAGATTTCTATGCCTATGCACGCTTACATCAAACCGATGATCAATGTGCCTCAGTATGTGGCAATCATGTATGGTCCTATCCTGCTCGGCATGAAGACGGGAACGGAGGATATGCGTTCGCTCATTGCTGATGACAGCCGTTTCGGACAGTATGCCGGTGGCAAGAAACTGGCTCTTGACAAGGCTCCTATTCTGTTGCCGAAACATCTCGACGACATTGCCAAAGACCTGAAGCCAATTCCTGGCAAGCCATTGCACTTTAAACTTGCCACCCGAATGGAGAATGCCATTGATGGTGAACTGCAGCCTTTCTTCGAGATTCATGATTCTCGATATATGATGTATTGGTTGGCACTCGGAGAGAATGATTACAAGGCTTATATGCAGAAGTTGGCTGATGAGGAAAAAGCCCGTCAGGCTTTGGAGGCTAGAACTGTGGATAAGGTGAGCCCTGGAGAACAACAGCCGGAGACCGACCATCGTATGGAGACAGATGATTCGAGCAAGGGTAATACAGAGGGTATCTTCTTCCGTGATGCACAGGATGGTCATTATTTCAGCTATCTGATGCAGACCAAGGGAGAGACTAATCTTAGCCTTCAGCTCAAGTTCTGGGGACAGGATGAGTGGCGTACAAGTGAGTTTGATATTTATGTCAACGACAAGTTGCTTTGCAGCGTGAACAACAGTCATCGCTGGCGCACCACACAGTTTAAGACCGTTGATTATGCCATTCCTTCAGAGTTTGTTAAGGGCAAGAAGGAAGTAAGAGTGAAGTTTGTAGCTCACAAGGGCAAGCAGGTAGGACAGATTTATGGTGTGAGACTTGTGAAGAATTAATTGTTGAATTTATTTTTAGATTTATGCTTTTATATAAAGAAAACAGTTCATATTGATGAATTACAAGATTGTTGTGAAACAAGTTTTAATTGTTTACGAGAATGGTGCATAGTGATATGCACCATTTTTTTGTGATGTTATATTACTTTTTCTTCTTTATCATAAAGTGCAGGAAATGTGATAGTTGCGGTGTGTTGTAACAAGAGTGAAAACATTTGGAACATCAAGAAAACACGTTCTCATGACAGTTTTCTACCTTTGCAGCCGTGTTCTTTAACCAAGAAGTAATAACACCTAGAAACAAAGGAACAAACTTAATTAAAATGATACAACATGATTGAACAAGTGTTTACATTTAAACGGACAGCAGCTCTATGCCTCGTGGGAGCCTTCTGCAGCTTGAACGCACAAGCCCAGAAGATTACCGTGAAGGGTAGTATTGTTGACGGCACAGGAGAGCCTCTGATTGGTGCTACTGTGAAAGTGAAGGGAAATGCAACTACGGGTGTCATTTCGGATATGGATGGAAATTTCCAGATTTCTGTGCCTTCAGAAAATTCATCCCTTGTCATTACCTACATCGGTATGGATTCGCAGACTGTTAAAGTAGGTAAGAAAAGACAGTTTAAGATTACCTTGACTGATGACAATACATTGGGCGAGGTAGTAGTGGTTGGTTATGGTCAGCAGAAGAAAGCTTCTGTAGTCGGCTCTATTGCCCAGACAGATGCGAAAACCTTGAATCGTCATGCCGGAGTTTCATCTTTGGGTCAGGCGTTGACGGGTAATCTTCCTGGTGTCGTTACCTTCTCTTCTACAGGTATGCCAGGTGAGGAAGATCCTAAGATCGTGATCCGTACCCAGACATCAATCAACGGTTCCAACGACCCTCTCGTTCTCGTGGATGGTGTGGAGCGTGCCATGAACACCGTAGACCTTTCTTCAGTAGAGAGCATCTCCGTATTGAAGGATGCTTCTGCCACTGCCGTTTATGGTGTGAAGGGTGGTAACGGTGTCATCCTGATTACTACCAAGCGTGGTAAGGAAGGTAAGGCTGCCGTACACGTGAAGGCGAATGCTACCATGAAGGTGGTTTCTAAGTTGCCAGAGAAGTATGATTCTTATGATACTTTCCGACTTCTGAACAGAGTGGTAGAGCGCGAGCTGAACATCAACGACGAAAAATCCTGGGGTTCTTACAAGCCAATGGCTATTATTGACAAGTATCGTAACCCTGCCAATGCTGAAGAATGGGACCGCTATCCTAACGTTGACTGGCAGAAGGAGTTGTTCAACAACACAGCCATGTCTTACAATGCCAGCGTGGATGTTTCGGGAGGTACCAAACTCGTGAAATATTTCGCAGCGATAGACTTCGCTCACGAAGGTGACCTGTTCAAGGACTTCACCAGCGGTCGTGGCTATCAGGCTGGTTTCGGCTATAACCGTATTAACATGCGTGCCAACCTGGACTTCAATCTGACCAAGACCACTCTGTTCTCTACCAACCTTTTCGGTAGTAACGGTGTCCGCCATTTCCCTTGGGACAAGGCGAGCGATTCCAGTGCTTATTGGGCTTCTGTCTATCATGCAGCTCCAGATGCCATGCGTCCTATTTATTCTGACGGTACTTATGGATATTATGCTCCACGTAAGGCCGACTGTCCTAACTCTGTGATGAGTCTTGCCCGAAGCGGTGTGGAGAATCGTACCAATACACAGATTACCACCGACTTTATCCTTACCCAGAAACTCGATTTCCTGACCAAGGGTCTGAAGTTTGTTGCCAAGGTTTCTCTTGACAATACGATGGTAGAGGAGAAGCGTGGTATCAGCGACCAGTATATGGACCCACAGCTGAAGTGGATTAACCCTGATACAGGCGAGACTTCCTATGACCAGAGCAAGGATTACCATGAGTCTGTGGCTTGGACCATCAATGGCGGTAAGGTAAATACGGATGCTACTTATCGCCGTCTCTATTATCTGGCTCAGCTCGACTGGAACCGCAAGTTCGGTAATCATGAAGCGGGTGCTATGGCAGTATTCAACCGCAACGAATATGCCAGCGGTTCTTCTTTCAGACATTACCGTGAAGACTGGGTGTTCCGTGCCACATACAACTATGCGATGCGCTACATGCTCGAGTTGAACGGATGCTACAACGGTTCTGAGAAGTTTGGACCTGACTATCGCTTCAAGTTCTTCCCATCAGCTTCTCTCGGTTGGACTATCACCGAGGAGCCATTCATGAAGAACATCAAGAAATATGTAGATATGTTTAAGGTGCGTGCATCATGGGGTCGCATCGGTGATGATTCAACCGGAGGTTCTTATCTCTATACCGACCAGTATTCTTATGGTGGTAAGACCTATCTGGGTGGTGATGCCGTTTATGATTCACCTTATACTATATATCGCCTTACCCGCATCGGAAACCCTAACGTGCGTTGGGAGACTTCCGAGAAGCGCAACCTGGGTTTCGACTTCGGATTCCTGGGCGGACTGCTTACCGGTTCGCTGGATGTATTTAGCGACAAGCGTACCGACGTACTCTTAACCGACCGTTCCATCCCTTCTTACTATGGTATGAACTACACGGTTGCCAATGCGGGTTCGGTGAATGCCAAGGGTTACGAGTTGAGCCTGAAGGTGAACAAGGCATGGAACAAGAATCTGCGTACATGGGCAAACTTCAATATGACCCATGCTACCAACGAGATTAAGTTTGCCGATGATCCAAAGCTTCAGGCAAGTTATCTGAACAAGGCGGGTTATGCCATCGGCCAGAACCATAGTTACATTGATCATGGTTTTATCCGCAACTGGGATGATCTCTATGCCGTACCTACCTGGGGTAGCCATGATTCAGAGAAATATACGGGTGATGCCATTATTTCAGACTTCAATGGTGACGGTCAGATTACAAAAGATGACAAGGCTCCTTATCAGTACACCTCTATTCCTGAGAATACCTTCAGTACTACATTGGGAGCAGAGTGGAAGGGCTTGAGTGTAACGGTACAGTTCTATGGTGTAACCAATGTTACCCGCGAGGTGAACTTCCCAACCTTTGAGCGTGAAACCCACATTGCCTTCAAGGAGGGTTCTTACTTCACGGCAGCCAATCCGGGAGGCGAGTTGTCTTTGCCACGCTGGACCACAGTGGCAGACGAGGGAAATGCCGGTACCCGCTACTTCTATGACGGTGCTTTCCTGCGCTTGAAGAATGCCGAGATAGCTTATACCTTCAGGGGTGCTTGGGTGAAGCGAATGCACTTGAATTCACTCCGTGTATATCTGAATGGTGACAACCTGCTGCTCTGGACCAATATGCCTGATGACCGTGAGAATAACTTCAGCGGCAACTCGGCAAATGGTGCTTATCCAACCGTACGCAGATTTAACTTAGGTTTCGACCTGACATTTTAAATGAATCGTAAATATGAAAAAGTTTAATAAAATATATACATTGCTGTTTGCGGCAGCCCTGTCTCTCTCTTCAGTATCATGTACTGATTACCTTGACAAGGCACCGGGCAGTGATATTGCCCCAACGGAGCCATATAAGAATTATACCAACTTTCAGGGTTTCTTGGAGCAGTGCTACAACGACATCCCTGGTCTTGCATCTACATCCTGGTATCATGGCTGCTGGAATTATGGCGAGGATGAATATTGGCAGCCATCAGAGACCCGTATGCTCACTAATGCCATCGACCAGGGAAACTATTGGGCATGGGACGAGGTGCAGTATTCTCCATTCCATTCTGGTATCGACCTGGACGGCAATCATGATGTGAACCGCGATTACAAGGGTCGCCTCTGGGGTATGTGCTGGCAGGGAATCTATGCCACCAACCTGGGCTTGGAAAATCTGGGCAACCTGGTAGATGCTACCCAGGAAGAGAAGAACCTGATTGCAGGTCAGCTCTATTTCTTCCGTGCATTCTTCCACTTCCAGATTATGCAGTATTGGGGCGGTATTCCATACATCGACTTCCTGATTCCATCAGTTGCCGTGTTCAACTATCCACGCCTCACCTATCAGGCATGTGCCGACAAGGCAGCCGAAGACTTCAAGAAGGCTGTTGAGCTGCTGCCTGTAGATTGGGATAAAACTACCGTGGGTAAGCAGAACGTGGGCAAGAACAAGTTCCGTCCTAACAAGATAGCAGCTCTCTGCTTCTTGGGCAAGAACTACTTGTGGGCAGGTTCGCCGTTGATGAATGAAGTAAGCAAGGAGAATCCTGACTTCAAGAATGTTAACGGATATAATAAGGAGTATTGCCAGAAGGCTGCTGAGGCATTCGGCGAGGCTTTGAAGATTAACAGGGAAACAGGACTTTACCAGCTGTCTTCTTATGAAAATTACATGAACATCTTCTATACCTATGATCAGGGTGAAAAGATTCCTGGTGAGAAGGAGGCTATCTTCTATGAGAATTCAAGTAATACCAACTGGATTTGGAATCAGGTGACAGACTACCGTCCTACTACCCTTATTCAGGGTGGTATCAAGGTTTATCCTACAGCCAACTATGTGGATTACTTCGGTATGGCAAACGGTAAGCCTATCAAGGACATCACGAAGAAGGATCCAGATAGTGGCTATGATCCGGAATATCCGTTCAAGAACCGTGACCCTCGCTTCTACGATCTCTTCATCTACGATGGTGTGAAGTGTGTGAAGAGTGCAGGACAGGATGCAGATGTGCAGTATGCCTCTCTTTATACGGGAGGAAAGTACCGTACGGCAACACCAGCCAAGGACTGCTTTACGGGATATTGCCTGAAGAAGTTCTGTGATCCATACCGTAACCAGTTTGATGATGGTGGTGAGCGTAGCAAGTATATGCGCGTGCTCCTGAGCATGATTCGCCTGGCAGATGTCTATCTGATGTATGCCGAGTCGGTGGCCGAGGGTTATGGCTACAAGGAATCAAGCCAGGCATTCAAGCTGAGTGCCGTGGATGCCGTGAACATCGTCCGCAACCGTGCGCATGTGGATAACATTGCCGATGAGTATCTTACCAATCTGGATGGCTTCATGAGCGAGCTTCGCCGTGAGCGTGCCGTAGAGTTGGCATTCGAGGGACACCGTTTCACCGACCTTCGCCGCTGGCTCTTGATAGACAAGGCTCCTTACACCCAGAAGATGGCTGTTTACTTCGACCGTGCAGCCGACCAGAAGGATGTTGACCGCTACGACGATCCAAAGAAAAATCATGTGCTCAACCTGAAGGAGGAGCCATTGATTACCCGTAAGTTTACTTCAAAGCATTACTGGTTCCCATTCCTGAGAAAGGATGTCAAGATGTATCCTGAGTTCTCTCAGAACCCTGGTTGGGAATAATTAAACAATTCGAGAATTTATTATGAAACATAATATATTTAATAAGAGAATGTCATTGGCGCTAGCTTCCATGCTAGTCGCCAGTGGTGTGGCAAGCGCCCAGGAAATGGCCGACACTACCAAGGTAAAAGTGGCTTTCGGTCAGGTTTCCAAGGCTGACCTCATGGGCGGTGTCAGCGAGGTGAATGTCGAAGAGCTGCTGAAAAAGGACTACAGCGCCAATGCTCTCAATGATCTTCAGTCGCTCATCGGTGGTTATAACGGAAATGTTTGGGGACAGGGTGCACTTGTTCTCGTAGATGGAGCTCCCCGTGAGGCCAGCACCGTCAATGCCACAGAAGTGGAGAAGGTTACCGTGCTCAAGGGTGCTTCTGCCGTAGTACTTTATGGTGCAAAGGCTGCTAAGGGCGTAATCCTCATCACTACCAAGCGTGGTAAGGTGCAGCCATTGAGCATTGCCGCCACCGTCAATACGGGCATCTATACACCTAAGGCTTATCCTGAATATCTGGGTGCGGCTGAGTATATGACGCTCTATAACGAGGCGATGACCAACGATGACCCTACACAGCCGCTGAAATACTCACAGAAGCAGATTTACAATACGGCTGCCGGTACCAATCCTTACCGCTATCCTGATATGGATTTCTACAGCAGCGACTACCTGCGCAAGTTCAACAACCGTACGGATGCTACGATGGAGGTGAAGGGCGGTAGCCAATTTGCCAGATACTATGCCAACCTGGGCATGACCTACAACAATAGCCTGGTGAAGTTTGGCGAGCACAAGAAGGACAAGGATAATTCCTTCCGCGTGCGTTCTAACATTGATGCCACCATCACCGACTGGCTGGGTGCTTACGTGAATGTAGGTATCAACATCACGGACAACTATCGTGGACGTCCTGAGGACTACTGGTCAACAGCTACCAGCATGCGTCCTAACTGGTATTCCGGCCTGTTGCCAATCTCCATGATGGATGCCAACAATTCTGCCTTGCAGCAGATGATAGCAGGCTCAAAATTCCACGTGCTCGATGGCCAGTATCTGCTGGGTGGTAACAACGATAACCAGTCTACTTTCTTTGGTGATGCGCTTGCTGCCGGCTACGTGAAGAATCACTCCCGCACCTTCACCTTCGATGTGGGTGTGAAGGCCGACCTCGACCAGTGGGTCAAGGGATTGAGCTTCGAGACTGCTTTCAGCATCGACTACTGGAACAACTACTCTGAGGCTTACAAGCTCGACTATGCCGTTTATGAGCCTACCTGGGCAAATGTGAACGGACAGGACATGATTATCGGCCTGAAGAAATATGGTAAGGAAACAAGCAGTACGACCGAGTATATCGGTGCATCGAAATATTACCAGAACACCACCTTCCGTGCTCAGTTTGACTATAAGAATACCTTTGGCGGAGTGCACAACGTAAATGCCACTTTGGCTGGCTGGGGTTACTCCAAGTCGAATTCCGTGGACGAGAACCATGAGAGTTCATCTGGCGTAAAGGGTTCTTCTTACCACCGCACCACCAATGCCAACCTTGCCCTTCGAGCAGCCTACAATTATGCTCAGAAGTACTATGCAGAGTTTGGTGGCGCCCTGGTTCATTCATCCAAGCTGGCAGAGGGTCATCGCAACGCTCTTTCTCCATCAGGAACACTGGGTTGGAGAATCGGTCAGGAGGAATGGTTCAAGAATGCACTTCCTTGCTTCGACGATTTGAAGCTGAACGCTTCTTACTCTGTTCTCAACCAGGATATCGACATCTCTGGTTATTATCTCTACCAGGGATACTATGATGTGAAGGGTGGTTACTACACCTGGAACGAAGGTGGTAGCAACGGAACTTACTCCACACTCTCTAAGCGTGGTAGCAACTACGGTCTTGATTTCGTGAAGCGTAAGGAATGGAGAGCAGGTCTGGAGGGTTCACTCCTCAACGGAACCGTAAGCTTCGACATGAACTATTTCCATCAGCTTACTTCGGGCTTGCTTACTGCGGGAACTGCAACCATCTATCCTTCATGGATGACTGGTGACGGTTCTTTCATCACCTCCCTGAACTACAATGAGGATATGCGACAGGGCTTCGACTTCGCCGTAAACTTCAAGAAGAACATCGGCAAGGTGAAGGCACAGCTCGGACTCACAGGTATGGTTTTCGACTCAAAGGCTAACAAGCGTGAGGAGAAAAACGAATATAGCTATATGAACGCACAGGGCCAGGCTCTCGACGTGATTCGTGGATATGTTTGCGAAGGCTTCTTCACACAGAAAGATGTGGACAACATGAAGGCAAACCTCGACAAGGGCGACCCTAACTTCGTGCCAAACCATACCTTCGGTGAAATCAAGGCTGGTGACCTGAAGTACAAGGATATCAACGGTGACGGCAAGATTGACAACAACGACCAGCAGGTGATGGGTAAGTATGGATGGAGTGCAACTCCTTTCTTCTATGGTGTAAACTTCACCTTGAACTGGAAGCAGTTTACCCTCTTCATCGCCGGTACAGGTCAGATGGGTGCCAAGGCCTTCAAGAGCAACGATTGGATTTACAACCAGAAGAAATATACCTCTGTGGTTCGCGGACGCTGGACACCTGAGACAGCCGCTACCGCTACCTATCCACGTTTGACAGCCAAGGACAATACCAACAACTTCCGCAACTCAAACTTCTGGATTTACAGCACAGACTGCTTCAACCTCAACAAGGTGCAGCTGACCTACGATATGCCAAACGAGTGGTTTGAGAACAAGGTAGTGAAGGGTATGAGTGTTTACGTATTGGGCGAGAGCCTTCTCACCATCAGCAAGCATCGCAAGTATATGGAGACCAGCTATGGTTCACCACAGTGCCGTTTCTACAACCTGGGCTTGAAGATGATGTTCTAAAGGCTGATGAAATCATATCTTAGATATTGAAAAATTAGACAATAAAGAATTATGAAATTAAGAAATATATTCATGATATTGGCTTCTGCGGCATTGTTGACAGCATGTGATGATGTCTTTACTCCTGCTGCAGAAAACATGAAGGACATCAACGAGATGGAGAATGATCCTATCATGGCCAAGGGCTTCGTGCTCACCGCTTACCGTAACTTGCCAAACTACGAGGTGGGTACAGGAACGGATGTAGCGACGGATGATGCCGTGACGAATGAGAAGGGAGCCAACTGGTCTAAGTATGCCACAGGCTCATGGACCGTTCAGAGTTGGGACCCTACGGGCCGCTGGAACAACGACTTGTCTTCCATGCAGTATTTGTATATCTTCCTGAACTCAAACATTTCGAACATCGGGTTCCTGAAGAATGTCAATGAGAACAAGCTGATGCAGCGCCGCCTGACAGGTGAGGCATACGGACTTCTGGCTACCCATGCCTATTATCTGCTTCGTGCCCATGCCGGATTTGACAATGAAGGAAAGTTGCTCGGCACACAGCTCTTTGACGGATATGTAGGAACGGATGCTGATTTCAACCAGCCTCGCAAGACATTCCAGGAGCATGTGGATTTCATTCTGGAGAATATCGAGAAGGCTGACAAGCTGCTGCCTATGGATTATGAGCCAGTGACAAGCGACGACAAGGTGCCAGCCAAGTATGATGATATCCTGAATGTGCCTGAGGTGACATCTGTCAAGGATGGCAAGATGGGTATATATAATAAGGTGATGGGCGAGAATGCACGCCAGCTGATCAACGGACTGATTCTGCGTGCCATCAAGGCTCGTACCCTGCTGCTCGCTGCAAGTCCTGCCTTCCAGGATCCTGCCCAGAACAATGTAACCTGGGCACAGGCTGCCGATGCAGCTGCCGAGGTGGTTGACTATGTAGGCGGTCCATCAGGCTTGCCTTCTACAGGTCTTACCTACTACGACAACGATGCAGAGATGAATGCCTTGCAGAATGGTTCTAATCCTCCTGAAATCATCTGGCGCAGTACCAAGAAGGCTGATGAGATTGATGACGAGAAGAACAATTTCCCTCCATCACTCTACGGAAGCGGCAGAACCAATCCTACACAGAATCTGGTAGATGCCTTCCCTGATGCCAAGGGTTATCCTATCACCGATGCACGCAGTGAATATGATGAGAGTAATCCATACGCCAACCGTGACCCTCGTCTGGCTAAATACATTATCTATAATGGAGCAACAGCGGGAGTTGATAACAAGGTAATCAAGACGGGTAGTTCTTCGGGCGATGACGGTATCGGTCGCCGTGATGCTTCTACCCGCACCGGTTACTATATGAAGAAGATGTTGCGCATGACTGCCAACTGCAATCCTAGCAACACATCTAAGGTAACCAAGTATAGCTGCAAGGCACGTTTTACTGAGTTCTTCCTCGACTATGCTGAGGCTGCCAATGAGGCTTGGGGACCTAAGAACCCTGGTACACATGCTTACTCAGCATACGATGTGATCAAGGCAATCCGCCACCGTGCAGGTTTGACAGACGACACTTATCTCGACGAGTGTGCCGGCGACCAGGCTAAGATGCGTGAGCTGATTCGCAACGAGCGCCGCCTGGAGCTTTGCTTCGAGGGATTCCGCTTCTGGGATTTGCGTCGCTGGAACCAGTTGGACAAGCTTACATCTGTACAGGGCATCGATTGGAACAACGATACGTTTACCATCTTGCCAAATGTAGAAGAGCGCCATTTCGATAGCTATATGAACTATGGTTATGTTCCATATTCAGAAGCATTGAAGTACTCTAATCTCCATCAGAACAAGGGATGGAAATAAACCAGTTAAAAATGATAATGAAAATGAAAAGTTTTAAGTTATTGAATACAATAGGCATTGCTGCCATGACTTTGTTGATGGCCGCTTCCTGCGAGAGCGGTAACAAGGAATTTGGATATGACGGAGAAACTACTGTCTATTTTTCCAATGCTGGTTATGTGCGCACCGTGGAGCTGGGTGAAGATCAGGAAGCTGACCTTACCGACGATAACAACCACATCATCAACATCAAGGCCAATTGTGCCGGTGGTTATGGCAACAACAATGACGTTACCGTGGACTATATATCTGATGCCAGTCTTTGTGATGGCTATAAAATCAATGGCGCTGCCATCCAGGTGATGCCATCCAATTACTATCAGATTGAGAACCCTAACCAGTTTGTCATTGCCAAGGGACAGCAGTTGGGAGGCGTAAGAGTAAAGCTTACCGATGACTTCTTCAACGATGACAAGAGTTATGAGCAGGGCTATGTGATTCCTGTGAAGCTGACAGGTGCCAAGGGTGTTGACAAGGTGCTGGAGTCGAAGAATACTACATTCTGCCTTGTGAAGTACGTTAATCCTTGGACTGCCACTTATCTTCGCCAGGGTAAGGATGTGATCAACGGTAAGGAATCTCACCGTGCTTATCCATATTTTGAGAAGGCTGAGGTAATCAAGGTGGTGACCAAAGGCTTGAACAAGGCACAGATGACTGTGGATGTGAAGGACGCAAGTGGTAAAGCCCATCAGGTGAACGTGCTGATGACCTTCAACGGTGATGACTGCACCATCTCTTCCGGCAGTGAGGGAGTTCAGGTTTCGGGTAATGGTAAGTTTGTCAAGAACGACCAGCTCTTGGGCGAGTATAAGCGCAACACGCTCTATTTGAATTACAACATCAAGAGCGATGCCTTGGGTACGGTTGAAACCACAGATACCATGGTGGTCCGCAATCGTGGCATTCTTTACCAGACTTTCACTCCTGAAAAGTAAGAACATTTTTAATTTGATATCAGAATTATGAAAAAAATACATAATATCCTCTTGGCCAGTGCAGCAGCTTCCATGCTGCTCACTGGTTGTGTGGAGGACTTCGATACAAGCTACCCTGCCGGCAAAAAGCCTGAGAGCGTAGCCATGGACGACCTTACCAGAGGTTATGACGTTCTGAAGAACTATACAGGCATGAAGTTGGGAGCAAACTTGACCATTGCAGATTTGAAAGCTGCCAATACTAGCTTTAGTACCGTTTTGGCCAACTTCAATGAAGTGAATGTCGCAGATGGCTTCTCCCATGCTGCTGTGGTTGCTGATGATGGTACGGTCAGTGCCGATGGTCCAAAAGATGCAGTTGATGCTGCTATTGCCGCAGGACTCGTTCCTACAGCTTCCCTTTTTGCACCTAATGCCTGGAACCTGAATGTGATGAAAGAGGCTACCAAGGATACTTGGGTAGATGGTGAGAATATTGATCTCCATCAGATGTATGATTTCGAAAGCAGTGCCATCGGTGATGTCTTCGGAACAGACACGGATTCCAAAGTGGCAAAGGATCCAACAGGAAAGAACGGAAAGTCGCTATGCAACAAGAAGGCAGCCAAGTTCATCGAGTTTCCTGTGAATCTGCCTGAGGGTGCTTCCCTGTCAACAATCAAGACCATCTCCTTTGATTATTATTCTTCAAATGTCAAGAAGGATGTGGTTATCAGAGTAAAGGTGGGTGACAAAGCCCTGCAGGTGAAAAACTTCGGCGTTCCTACCAAGGCCAAGACTTGGGAGACAATCGTGGCGGATTTGTCAAAGGTTGACCTCACAGAAACATTTGATGCAGATGCTCTGAAATCTTCCGACATTTCTCTGGTAATTGGTCAGGGAGCTGTACCTCAGCAGGTTTACGTTGATAATATTGATATTTACTCTCCATATCAGCAGCCGGGTCATTTCGACCCTCGTCCAGCAGGAGAGAAGGCTGCTGATGTAAAGAAGGCTATGTTTGCTTATGTTGATTCCGTTATGCAGAACTATGGAGACAAGGTGCAGGCATGGAATGTGGCTTCCAACCTGATAGAAGATCTCTTCTATACCTTGAAGTCTTCTGAGAACATGGTAGCTGATGGTGAGTTCTATCCTAACGACTACATGGATGAAAACTGGGTGGCTGATGTATGCAAGGAAATCCATTCAAAGAAGGCAGATGCCAAGCTGTTCTACAGTGATGAAAATCTGCTGGCGGATGCTCAGAAGACCGAGGCTGCCATTAACTACATCAAGCATTGGAATGAGGCAGGTGCTAAGATTGAAGGCATCGATGCGAAGCTCGACGTGCCATACAACAGCAGTTCTGTGGCAGAAACTAAGGCGAATATCGACGATTTTCTTGCTAAGTTGAAAGATTCAGGCTTGCAGGTACGTCTTTCAGACATGAATGTATATCTGGCTGATGCCAGCGGAACTGTAGCCGACCAGAGCAAGGCTACATTCGAGGATTACAAGGGAATGGCTGATCTCTATGCCTATATCCTGAACAAGGCGCAGGATGTGTTGGGCGACAAACTCTATGACGTATCCTTCTCTACTATCAATCAGAGCACTACGGGTGTAGGATTGTGGAATAATTTCAATCGCCTTCCTACTTACGTGGGTGTGGTTAATGGACTTCAGAAAACTGAAATAAAATGGTAAGAAGATTATTCATATTTATTTTTGGGATAATAACATTCGCAGTGGCGCAGGCTCATGACGGGCCTGCCCTGCGAAGAGTTATCTCGCCATCACAGCCGTTGTGGATTATCCACATCGACACCTGGAATTCTCCGAATCCGCAGGCCATCATCAATATGGTGCCTGAAGACATCAAACCTTACGTGGTGTTCAACCTCTCGCTCTCTGCTACGGAGAGCATCTGTGCGGATGGTAAGAAGGTGGTGGATTCATGGATGAAGGTATGTGCCGAGAACCGCGTCTGGACCATGATCCAGCCTGCCAGTGGCGGATGCAGTGCTTTTGATGACGACGACCTGGAACTCTATGAGAGCTACTACAAGAACTATCCTAACTTTCTGGGATGGAACTATGCCGAGCAGTTCTGGGGATTTGATGAGGATCGTAAGCGTGAGAACGGAACCATTCATACGCCATCTTTCCTGAAGCGACTGGAGCTCTTCACTCATCTCATGAAGTTTGCCCATCAGTATGGCGGCTACCTTTGTGTGAGCTTTACGCAGGCTTGCTATTCTGCCAATATGATGCCAGTGGCATACATGAAGCGTAATGCCGAGATGAACCGTCTGCTTTCTACCGACAAGGAACATTTCATCTGCTGCGAGAAGTACACCATGAAGAATGGTTTCTATGATATCGAGAGCAACTGTCTGGGTGCTTATCTGGGTGGATATGCCGGCCAGTATGGTATTCGTTTCGATATCTGCGGCTGGATGGAAGAACAAGATAAACTGGATGAGAATGGCAATGCCATCAAGGACCCTGCGGATGCTTCAAAAACTCTGAAGGAGTATTACAATGATTTCCCTAAGGCTTGTGGAGCCATCCCTATCCTGGAGCATGTGGCATTGACAGGTGAGACGGTGATTGACGGTCCTGAGTTGGTGACGACTGATGACTTGCGTGAGATTGCAACTTCCAGGACAGCCGATGGCTATATCCGTCGCAACTGGGCTTGGTTCCCTCACTTTAAGAATATCAACATCGATATGTTCCGCAAGATTCTGGATGGTACTATCCGTATTCCTTCCCGTGAGGAGGTCATAGCACGTACTAAGATTTGCGTAAAGAATGACATCAAGCCTAAGGATATCACTTCCAGCCAGAACGAGATGGAACCATACGTTTCGCCAAGCGGACTGTATGATGGTCTCTATCGTAGCGAGCAGGATGACAATGGTACACAGTGGCCTAACTCTACCTTGAACAACAGATGGTGGTTGAAGGTTTCAGGACGTTATCCTACCATCCCTGTGGTGTATGATCTCATCGACGAAGAAGCCAAGAAACTGCAGGTGGCTATCAAGAGCAGCGAGTATGCTAATAATGCTACTTGGAGTAATGTGACCAGCAAGAAGGCTTATATGAATAAGCTCTTCAAACAGGAATATACGGGTGATATCTATGCTTCGCGTCTGGAGAATACTTGGGTTTGCTACAACCCTTATCAGTATAATGAGGAGCATGTTCCGTTGGCTGCCACAAAGAATGGTATGAAATTTATCCGTAAGTACTGGGTAAACAATGGACGCAGTGCCAAGGGTACATTGAAACCTGCCTACAATACCTGTAGCCAGATTAAGATGAACCTCGCTCCATATTCCTTGGTTCACATGCGTGAGTATTCTGACAAGTTGAGTCTCTACATGCAGAACTACCGTATCAAGGATGGACTTCGTTATGGTGTTGGCGATGGAAGATTGCAGGATGACAAGAATCTTCCGGAGTATGCCCAGCAGACTGATACCATCATCGTGGTGGGAGCCAGTGCTCAGCCTACTATCTCTTGGAAGGATAATTCAGAGCATTCGGCAAGTACTGTTACAAGCGAGTGGAAAAATGGTCAGTTCACGGTATATGTGAAGCATAATGGTCCATTGGAGTTGACCATCGATAACTGTAAGGGCACCAAGACTACAGGAAAGTTGAAGGATTCTGATGTGACTGCTGCTGTCATTGAGATTCCTGCTGCCCCTGACGCTTACGAGGGCGAGATGCAGTATGAGTTTGAGAACTTCGACTACAAGAATGTGGGTGGTTGCTATGGCAACGCTTGGAACAACGGCTTCCGTGGATACTATGGTCAGGGCTGCCTGAACCTGGGTACCCAGAAGGGGGCTTCCGTTCGTGGCTACATTCCTGTTACCAAGCCAGGTAATTACAAGGTGGCTATCCGTTATCAGGCTTCCATGGGTGATGCCGTTGTCGAGGTTATCTGCGGCAATCAGACCAAGCAGGTTACACTGCCAAAGAATGCTTCTTCCAACAAGGAATGGTCGGAAGTGGAATTTGACATGGACATCGCTGATGTCAAGGGAAATATGACGGTTAACTATGTGAGCGGAAAGAGAGCTGTGCTCGATTGCGTTCGCCTGAACTACAAGGGTGCCTTGACGGGTATCGCCGGTGTAACCACTGATGCCGACATGATAGACCATGTAGAGTATTACGACTTGCAGGGCATGCGCTTATCTGCTGCCAAGCAGGGTATCAGTATTAAGAAAGTTTATCTTCGTAGCGGTAAGACCTATACGGAGAAGATTTATAAATAACTATTTATTAATAACAATTTTAATTTTTTACAATTATGAACACAACAATTAAGAGTTTGGCTATGGTAGCCGTAGCATTGTTTGCTGGTTTTGGTTCAGCTTCTGCACAGGAAGAGAGTGCAGATGAGGGTGTTGAATTGACTAAGGACATGTTCCACGTTTGGGATGGTTTAACAAAGGATGCACAACCAACTGATGAGCATGTTTATATGGAGTGGAATGTGGGTGCAGAGAATCCAAGTGCTCCAGGTTCTGTTATGCTAGGTACATCTACAGTGGCTGAAAATATCTATGCCGACTTGTCAGACTATCATTACATGGTAGTTTATGGTGAATGTGGCACAAACGAAAAAGGTGAAGTTGCCAAACCTCGTTTCATGTTCAACCGTACCATTAAGGATGGTCAGCAGGCTAATGGCGGTATGATTGCCATCGAGAACAGAGCTTTTGATGAAAATACAGGAGCAATTGTTCTTGATTTGAAGAAAGATTTGGTTCGCACTGTTCCTGGCGAAGATCCTACTGTGGATGATTTCGCTCACTTGGTTACTATCAAGGCTTCATGGGGCGGTACTTGCCTTATTTCTACAATCATGCTTTACAATGTTCTTCCAGAGGAACTCGGAGGTGAAACTACTGGTATCCAGAATGTCAATGTAGCAAATGATGCAGTGGTTGCAACATTCAACGCTGCTGGTGCTAAGGTAGCAGCCAACGCCAAGGGCCTCGTTATCAAGAAGCTCCAGAGTGGAAAGGTAGTAAAGGTAATCAATAAGTAATGGCAGAGATTCTACTCCTTTTGTATAACTAGGGAGTAGTCCCTAGTTCAGATGTTCGGCAAGGTATTTGTTGAATCCAGCAGATACTTTGCCGATTTTTTTTTGTGTCATAACAACTGACAATTATAACAACAGATAATCGTATAACTGATAATTATAACTTAAAATGAAAAGAACAACTTTCTTGCTGTGCTTGCTTTTTACCTTGTGCATGCAAGTGGTAGCTGCCGATCATACCTATACGCAGAAGGCAGTGAAGCAGACAGTAAAAGTGGGTACTGCTACACGAGAAATGTTGGTCTATGTACCAACCGATTTACCCGAGAAGGCTCCGATGGTCATCTCGATGCATGGTTTTAATCAAAACCCTGACTATCAGATGGGACAGACCCATTGGAACGAGGTGGCGGACACGGCTAAGATCTTGGTGGTTTATCCTCAGGGAAACAATAATTCCTGGGACATCTCTGGCTCTGGCGATGTCAAGTTTATCGAAACCATCATGAAAACCATGCAGAAGAAATATAAGGTAGATAAGAATCGTATCTATATTTCTGGCTTCTCTATGGGTGGTATGATGACTTATCACTGTATGACCAAATTGGGAACAGTTGTTGCTGCCTTTGGTCCTGTGAGTGGTATCCCTGTCGATTATCGTGAGCCTGTGGCTCCACGCCACGTGCCTATCATGCACATCCATGGCACGGGAGATGATGTCGTGAAATGGGGAGGCGATCCTAACCATGCTGCTGGTGGCTATGGCAGAATAGACGAATATGTGAAGAAGTGGGCTGCTTATGAAGGTTGTGATGTGGATAATCCGGAGGTGATTCGCCCTTATCCTGCATCCATGAGTTATGCAGCTGCCACTCGTACTCGCTATATTAATAAGGTGGATGGTACGGAGGTTACGCTCATCGCCATTGATGGTAAGGGACATTGGCACTCCGACGATCCTAATGCTGTATATTCTACCCGCGAACTTTGGAACTTCTTCAAGCAGTATAAGCTCGATCTTCCTGATAATGAAGATTCTAGCGAGGCTAAGGGTGAGGTGTTGTTCTCTGACAATTGGGAAGACGAGGTCATCAACGTAGGTGAAGGCGTGCCTGCTGGGTGGAAGCGCATCAATAGCATGAATGATGGGAGCCGCAGCGATGAGAAAGCGAACGGCGCTGCCAATACGGGTGGTGCTCGTATCAAGGATTTCGTGGCTGGTGGTGATTTCAATACAGGATTCTATCTCAGTGCTCGTGACTTTGACCAATGCAAGCTCTCTTATGGCTTGTATGATGGGCATCGTCTGCACTTGATTCCTGGCAAATACCAGCTTTCTTTTAATTCTTCTTATTGGAATGATGGTTCTGAGAGTGGTGCCGTGACTTTTGATGCTGGCATCGCCGGCATAAGCGACAATAAGTCTGTCTTGTTGGAACAGAACTTGGATTCGGAAGGCAACTTGAAGGAGAATGCCAATCAGGTGGTGAAAGGCTCTCTGGCTCACTTCTTGAACTTCACTGTAGAAAAAGAAGGTGACTATGAACTTTATTTCACCATGTCTTCTGGTTGGGCTGCCGTTATCTTGGGTAATGTGAAGATTAGAAAGGCGGATACCAGTACGGGTATCACTGATTGTACAATCGATGCCTTCGGAAAAGGTGTTGTCACAACTTATAATCTGGCGGGTCAGCGCATCAGTGGTCATACTAAGGGTATGGTTATCGAGCAGACACAGCTTGCCAATGGCAGAAAGGTTTCCAGAAAGGTTATCAAGAAATAACAAACATAATTTTATCTAGAAAGATATTTTTATCTATAAATACTGTTTAAACAGATAACATTTAATTATTAATTTAAAACATTTTTTTTATGAAAAAGATTTTCACTATGATGGTGGTATTCGCTGCGAGCGTAGCTTCGGCTTTCGCATCAGTGTTTACACCTGTGTACAATGCGAATGGTGAGGCAACAGTGCCATTCGAATGCTTGAAAGCTGATGGTAGCATCACCCTTGAGGGGGGGGCAGATGGTTCTATCATTGTAAAGAATGACGGAACAGGTGAAGGCTATTTCGAGATTGAACTTCCTGCTGAGGGTATTGATGTAAGCAAGAGTTTTCAGGTTACCGGTTCTGGTGATGATATTATTTGGCGTCTTTTAATTGGTTCTAGTGTAGATAATTTAGCGGGACTGGATTGCTTTTATGGAAGTAAATTCGCATTTACCTTTGCCGGAAGTAATCGTGATGGCAAAACATCTCATCTTAATAAAATGAGATGGGAAACTAATAGTACTACTGCAGGAACTTATACAATTTCTTCCATCACCCTGGTTAAGAAACCGGAAGAATTTAAGCTGGCTGCTGATGAGGTGAATTTGACGACTTCTATGTTCCGCGATTGGACCCATTGGGATAATCTTATTGATAATGGTGCTACAGGTTGTGCAAATGCGATTGGTGAAGAAACTGATCTCTTTTATGGTAGCGCGGGTGTTGAGGGAAAAAATTTTGCTGATTTAACAGGCTACAAGGCATTGCGAATCTATGCTAGTGAAGGCGATCTGTTCCGCATTCTGATGAATAGAACTGCTGATGGTGGTGGTGATGCTGCTATTACCACTGAAACCATTATGGCTGACGCAAATGGTGTAGCAACATTGGATTTTTCTAAATTTGATAAAGTACATTTAAATGCGATCAAATCGAATTGGGGTGCTAAGGCTACCGTAAAGGCCATTGCATTGGTTTACGATGATAGTCCAGTCTTTAGCGAGACAAACTATTGGAACCCAATCAGCAAGGCTACCCGTCAGCCAAATGTAACTCGTAATCTTGTTGCAGGATTGAACACAATCTGTCTTCCTTTCAATGTGGATGCTTCTCAATTCGGTTCAGTATTCGGTGATGCTGGTGCTAAGGCTTATCAGTTTGCAAGTGTAGAGGGTAAAAAGTTGTGCTTTGAGGAAGCTACCTCTATTGAGGCTGGTGTTCCTTACCTTCTGAAAGTGGCTAAGGCTCACGAAATGGGTAATGTCGGAAAGGTTGATATTCTTGTAGAAGAGCCAAAGGATGTAACAGTGGATGGTGTTACCTTCAAGGGCACCTTTAATGTAAAAGTTCTGGACGAGAAGAATCTTTTCTTGGGCAAGGATGGTAATTTGAAGGTTCCTGCTTCTACCGAGGGCGATAATAACAAGCTGAAGGGTATGCGTGCTTTCTTTGTTCTCCCAGAAGCTACGACAGCTTACAGCCTCTCATTTGGTGGTGAGACAACAGGCATCCAGGCAATTGAAGGCGAGAAGGCAGAGAAGGCTCAGGGCGTTTATACCATCTCTGGCGTAAAGGTTGCTGATAACACTGCTAACCTTGCCAAGGGTCTTTATATCGTGAATGGCAAGAAGTTTATCCAGAAGTAAAGACTATAGTGATAATAGAACATTTTTAATAACATTTAAAAACAGATTAAGATGAAGAAATATATCAAACCGGAAATTGTCGAAGTGAAGTTGGGTGAGGAAATCATGTTTGGAGCCCAATCGGCTTCCCTTAATTATGATAGTCCAGAACCAGATAATGCATTTGAAAGTGGCTGTGCAAAAGAGAATAACCCTGGCTTCAACATTTGGGGTAATGACGAAGATTAAGGATGTAAAATCTCGTATATAATAAAGATGACCTTGCGTTTTGCAAGGTCATCTTTTTGCGTTTTTTTTGTATCATAAACCTTTTCTCTTGTAACTTTTGAGCAAAAACACGGGTAAAGAATGCAAATTCTTGCTTTTTTTTCTTTTTTCTGAAAGAAAAAATATAATTTTGCAGGATGAATAATTCATGTAAATAACAATTATATATACAATCATAAGCCAATGAAGCGTTTTTTACTCTTTTCAATCATTTGCATCGTCCAGATGCTGACATGCTTCTCTCATGCTGTCACAGGACGACTTTATACATCCAACGACCTGTCGAGTAGCCTGATTCGATGTATCATACAGGATAAGTATGGTTTCATTTGGGTGGGTACCAATTATGGACTGAATCGTTTTGACGGCTATAAATTCAGTACCTATCTTTGCAATCCAGCCGATACGACTACCATTCAGGACAATGATATCGTAAAACTCTATCCTTACAGCAAAGAGTTCCTCTTTGTGGCAACAAATCGTGGACTCTATAAATATTCCTATCTTACCAATAGTTTCCAGCATATCGTATTGGAAAAGAAAGATGAGAAGATAAGAATCAGTTCTCTTATTGAGGATGGAAAGCATAATCTCCTGATAGGTACATCCGGGTATGGTGCCTATAGGTTGGATATGACTACAGGTAAAGTTACTCGCCTTTCAAGGAAATCAGCAAATTCAGTGGATGATTTCTTTAGTATGTTGTTCTTCGATGATGAGGGATATCTGTGGCAGGCTAATCATACAAAGGTGTTGAGAAAATATAAATACGATGGCAAGTCTATCCGACTGGTAAGTGTATATGAACCTAAAGATCTGTTTGGCATCCGTAAATTATATGCCACAGACAAGAAGGGGTTCTTTGTGGCGCATACGGGCGGCATTATGCGCTATGATTATGCATCGCATCGCTTCTCACGCTACGACTTTGATTTTTCAGCTCATCAGGGAGCAGGATATATCAGTGCTGTTACCTTGGATAAGTATGGCAATTTATGGTTGGGTACTTCGGGAGATGGAACTTTCAAGATACCGCATGGAAGCAGAAAGGCTTATCGGGTGGAGTTGAATAATCAATCGTTTATCTTTGATAATGCGCATATCAGCGATTTGCTGATAGATAGAGATGGTAATCAGTGGTATGGATGCTATATGAAAGGACTTTTCTTGTCGAATAATGATAAGAATGTGTTCCATCCGGTTTCTTTGGATGAATTGGGGGCTGGTATGGAAACCATTTCGACTGTAGTGGGAGTTGCTGACGGATTGATGCTTTTTGTGGTCAAAAATCATGGGTTGTATCTCTTGGATGAGAAGACGGGCAATACCAAGCTACTACAAAGTCCTGCAGGACCAATCAAAGTGTACTCGGATTTTCGGAAGAATGTTTATGTATATGGCCGTGATGGCATTTATGAGTATGATTGGAAGCATCAGACTTACCGGTTGTTGCTGCCAGCCAATGGACTTTCTCTAGATGATATGCGGGTAGATGCTGCTGGTAATATTTATTTTACGAGCCAGGGCAACGGACTTTATGTATGGAATAGGAAGAGTGGCAAGATGACGCAATATCTGATGGATGATAAGCGTCCACACAAAACCATTTGCAATAACTGGATATCGGAGATCAGGTTAGATTCCCGGGGATGGCTCTGGTGTGCAACAACCAATGGTGTGTCGTGCATGGATACCAAAACCGGATATTTTGATGTCATTCTTTCTCGACCTCTGTTAGAGGGTAAAACGTGCTATTCTACGTTGGAACTGTCGGATAGCAAGATAGCTATTGCTACAGAAATGGGACTTTATCTCTATGATGCGAAAAAACGTCAGACAACCCCTTGGCCTCATTCCGAGAGTATTAGCGGATTGAGAATCTATTCGCTGAAGAAGGATGCCAGGGGAAATCTATGGATGAGTACTGCACAGGGTATCTGGTGTTATGATAGTAAAGCTAAGTCATTCTTCTCTTTTGAAAAGGGAAACGGACTCTTGACCAAGGAATATCTGGCTGGAGTAGTAGGTTCTACATCGGATGGGGTTATCTGTTATGGAAACTCCGAAGGATTGACTTATTTTAGGCCTTCTCAGGTAAAGGATTATAATGAGAAAACGTCCGCCATTTATCTGTCGGGTGTGTTGCTTGATGGAAAGATGGCTCCGTTTATTGGAGATGATCTGAGTGTTCCGTCTGATTTCAAGTCGATAGTGCTCAGCTTCTCCCTGCTCGATTATCAGAGCGTGGGTAACATCGTGTTCCAATATCGCATCAATGGGGGCAAATGGATCAGCAATGCGGCTGGAGACAATAGCTTCAACTTCACAGGTTTGTCGTATGGACATTATCGTATAGAAGTGCGTACCTATTGCAACGGCAAGTACTCCACATATAAAAAGGTGATCAACCTGGATGTGCTGGCACCTTGGTTTCTTACCGTTTGGGCGAAGCTCATCTATCTCTTCCTGATTCTCGGCCTCACGGCTGCCGCTATCATTGTTTATCTGCGCAAGAAGAAAAGAGATATGGAAGAGGCTAAGATGCAGTTCCTCATCAATGCCACCCACGATATCCGTTCGCCGCTGACGCTGATTATGGAGCCTCTGAAGAAACTGAAGGAGCGATTGGGAAATGCTGAGGAATATCAGGCGGATATTGATACCATCGACCGAAACGCACAGCGTCTGCTCACCCTGGTGAATCAGATTCTCGACAAGAGACGCCTGGACAAGCATCAGATGAACCTCTCGTGCAGGGAAACCAACCTGGTGGAGTTTTCGCAGGGTTTGGTTTCGCTCTTCACCTATAATGCCAACCTGCGTGGTATTCATATCAAGCTGGAGATGCCAGAGAAGCCTGTGAATGCATGGATAGACCGCAACAAGCTGGATAAGGCGATAGCCAATCTGCTGTCTAATGCCTTCAAATATACGCCTAATGGCGGCGAAATCATCTTCCGCATTGAGAAGCAGGATAAGAAGGTGCTCCTGTATGTGATTGATAGCGGCAAGGGATTGGGAAAGAACGATGATGCCAAAACCCTGTTTGAACGCTTCTATCAGGGAAAGAATTCGGCTGATATGCACCTGGGAGGTTCGGGCATCGGCTTGAATCTATGCCGATCCATCGTAAGGCTTCATGGTGGCGATGTGACAGCACGCAACCGAGAGGACGGAACGAGCGGTGCCTGTTTCATCATAGAATTGCCTTTGGGAAAAGAACATCTTAAGGATAGCCAGATTAATTCAGACTACGTGGTGAATGGAAAGAAACCGCAGAGAGGTGCGGCTAGCAGAAACTGTAAAATCCTGCTGGTGGATGATGATATCGAGATCTGCCGTTACATCAAGTCGGAACTGAGCGACTGGTATCGCTTTGTAATCTGCAACAATGGCAAGGAGGCTTTGAACCAGTTGCTTTCAGGTGATTTCGACTTGGTGGTAAGCGATGTGGTGATGCCGGAGATGGATGGTATCACGCTGCTTAGAAATATCAAGGGCAATGCCAATATCAGCCACGTGCCAGTAATCATGCTTACTTCCAAATCGGAAATCAGCGATAGGCTAGAGGGTATTAAGCTAGGAGCTGATGCTTATCTGGCAAAGCCGTTCAGTCTGGAGGAACTTCATCTCACGATAGACAATCTCATCGACAATGTGCGTCGCCTGAAGGGTAAGTTCAGTGGTGCCTTGAAGCAGGACGACAAGGTGGAGAAGGTAGAGGTGAAAGGCTACGATGAGGAGCTGATGGAGCGTATCATGAAGGTAGTGAACGAGAACTTGAGCGATTCAGACTTCAATGTAGAGAAGATGTGTGATGAGGTGGGCGTAAGCCGTACTCAGCTGCATCGTAAGTTGAAGGAGATGACCGGTGTGCCTACCAGCGAGTTCCTGCGAAACATCCGTCTCAATGAGGCTGCCCGATTGATAAGAGAGCGTAAAATCAACATTACGCAGGTTTCGTATATGGTGGGATTTGCTAATAACAGTCATTTCTCCACTGCATTTAAGAAATATTTCGGAATGTCGCCTACGGAATATGCGGCAAAATATACTGAGTAAAGTATTTGAAACATTAAAAAAAAGTCATTATGATTGTTTATTCGTAATTTTGTAGCGTTAAACGAATAAACAATCATAATGATGAATACAACGAAAATCAATGTATTATTTGATGTGGATGGTGTAATTCTTGCTGATGCCCTTGTAGGTGCATTTCACATAAGCCTTGTCTTGCAAGGTCTTAGGCTGAAGAATCTCTATCTCCACCTCCTTGTTGTCGGATGATGCAGTGATGCGTGGTGCGCTCTTCTCGCCTGTTTGCAAAGAGGCGATGACATCATACTCATTGTAACCGAAGTTGCCATTCTCATTGGTCATTCTCGTTGGAATGGTAGGAACATTGAGCTTTCTGCCGTTCATCTTGATTTCGATGGTAGGCGATACTGGGCATTCCATGTTCTCGCCCTTCTTGGTGAATCCGAGGCCCTCCAGTTCGCAAAGTTGCTTGCCCTCACCTTCGGCGATGAGATAGATGGCATGTTTCTTGCCGATACCATCGACCTTGTCAGCTACGTCCAGTGTCAACTTTTGGATTCCCTGTGCTGAAGTCTGGGCAGGAACCGTTAGCTCACCAAGCAATTTGCCTTTCCATGTCTTGTTTGCCCATGGACCATCCATCATTACTTTGATTTTGAAGCTCTTTTGCGTTTTTGCCTTCACAAAGATATTAAGTTGGGTGCCGTTTCCTTTTTTTGTTCCCTCAAAAGGTTGCAATCCTTTCTGTGCTTTGCTGAGACCGCCGAATCCGAAATACTTGAATCCAACGATATCACCAGCGTTCATGTTTACAGGCATGTGGTTGTTCCATACGTCCCAGGCATCCTGCATGGCTTGGTTGTTGCTCAGATAGCTGGCGATACCTGCAGAATAGTAGTGGTATGGATTCAAGCCGTATATCTGGAATCCTTCCGAAGTGACTTCTGCTCCCGTGTATTCTGTGTTGTCGGATGCTTTGGCGGTCCAGACGCCTTTCTTGTTGTATGGATCGTATGCCCTGATAACCACTTTTCCGCCTTCTTCCACAGATTTCTTATCCCATTGGATGGTAACGGGAGCAACGACAGACTGACGGGCAAACCCAAATCCACGTGGTGGGCGATGATAGAACACATACCATTGACCGTTGATTTCTTGTAGGCTGCCATGGGTGTTATGGGCGGCATTGCTTGTGACTAACTTGCTGCCGTCTTCGTTAGGAACCACTCCACGTGAGTCAACCAATACACCACCATTCTTCCATGGACCTAATGGGGTGTCTCCATAGGCATATCGCAAGGTGGAGTTGGTGTTGCCTAATCCGTATTCCTTTCCGGAATAGCCTGAGTAAATCATCACATACTTGTTGCCTACTTTTCGGATGGATGATGCCTCGAAGAAGTTGAAATCTGTAGGCTTCTGTCCCTTGATGATAGGGTAGGTTGTTCCCTTAGGGTCTCTTACGTTGCCTTGTGCGTCGCAAGCTGGCAGCGAGTACTTGATGAGCTCAGTACCTGGTCTGAGCGAGTACATGGTGCTAGGGTCGAGTTGCGCTGCTGATGAATGTTGGAATCCCCAGTAGCCGTATGCTCTGAATCCTGTGTCGTAATCTGGATCCTTTGGGTCAGTGATATTCTCGATGTATACGGAAGGGTCGAAGTCGAGGATGCTGCCTGGCAGCTCTTCCGTTCCGTCTGCATTGAGGTTGATGGGAGTGAAAGGACCATCAGGTCGCTTGCCTTTGCAGACCATTCTCACACGCTTGTATCCTCGGGAGTGAGGATAGAGATAGTAATCTTTTGTTCTATCTTTTCGTTTTATCTCTACCAGATCGGGAGCAAACATGGTGTCCCATTGGTTGTTGATGTGATAGGAAAAAATGGCTCCCTCGTCTCTCCACTGGGTGAGGTCTTCTGTTGGGGCAGACCACATGCGTATGTCTGATCCGCAGTAAGACTTGAAGGATGTGTCGTGAGAGCCTATGATGTAAGCTCTGTACTTCCCTGGGTTGTCAGGGTCTTCGAATACTCTAGGTTCTCCGTCTGGCACATGTTCCCAAAGTGGGAGATATGGATTTTGTGCCATGCAAGGAGTGCTGAGCGAAAGCAATGGGATGGCTGTGAGCATGAATCCCATGCACTGATTTTTGATTTTTATCATATTGCTATATATTATTATATGTTTGTGTTTGCAAAGTTATAAAAATAATGGTATAATTGATGTTTCGTATGTTTCTTAAACATATATTCTTGTTACAAGTTTAAATTTGCGATGTTTTTGCAACATATAGAAAGGTAATCTATGTTAATGGTAAGATGGCAGGTCATCATGTTAGCGCTTTAGTCTTAGATGTTGACTTAATTGGGCAGTATTTATCATATTTTTGTTGATGTGGGAATGTACGCCAAAGTGTTTGGAACATGGAGAAAAGTTGTTCTTGGAGCAAAGTTGTACCTTTGCATAAAAAAGGGAATAGGTGGGGCAATCCCCTTCTTCTCTATTTTTCATAATTTTTCTATTTTAATAATATTACAGTATGAAATTTCAAATGAAGATCAACTTTCCATGGTCAAGGCCTCTCTTAGCCTGTTGTTTTGTGATGTTTGCCCTCACTGCAATGGCTGATTCCTTTATCAGCTTCCGACAGCAAGGGGGAGCATTCCCTATTTCCACCGCTTCTCAGATGTCTGCTATCTGTATGGATGCTCACGAAAAACAAGGAGTGAAAAGAGCAGCGGAAGACCTGCGTAAGGATATCTATACCGTGTCGGGTCGTTCACCCAGAGTGTGCTGCCTGGGCGAGGATGTGGTGCGTTATCCCATCCTCATTGGTACATACGGAGTGAGTGAAGCTATTACTCGCCTTGCCAAGAAAGGCATCTTGCCAGAGCGTTCGCTCAAGGGTAAGTGGGAGAGCTTTGTCATCAAGACCATTGATCATCCTGCCAAGGGCATGGAGCGTGCCTTGGTGGTGGCTGGTAGCGATATGCGTGGCACCATCTATGGCATTTACGAGATTTCCCGACAGATGGGGGTGTCGCCTTGGAATTGGTGGGCGGATGCGCCGATAGCCAAGCATGAGGAGGTCTTTGCCAAGCCATGCTCTGTGGAGAGTGGAGAGCCTAAGGTGAAATATCGTGGTTTCTTCATCAATGATGAGTTCCCTTGTATGACCACCTGGGCTAGAAATAAGTTTGGGGGCATGAACAGCCAGATGTATGCCCATGTCTTCGAACTCCTCCTTCGCCTCAAGGCAAACTGCCTCTGGCCTGCCATGTGGGGCTCGTTCAAGGAATACAAGCCTTTGGTACCTATCTTGAAGGATGAGAACGGACTGTATGAGGGCAACTGCTTCAATGAGGATGATCCGGAGAATGCCCGACTGGCTGATGAATATGGCATCGTGATGGGTACCTCGCATCATGAGCCGATGCAACGCTCGCAGCAAGAGTGGATTCGACATAAGAAGAACTATGGCAACGGTGAATGGAACTGGTTGACCAACAAGAATGCCATCAAGCGTTTCTTCCGAGAGGGAATCGAGAATAGCAAGGGTTACGACAAGCTCGTGACCATCGGTATGAGAGGTGACGAAGACCGTCCGATGACCGATGCAGGTAGTAGAGAGGCTAACTTCCGGCTGATGGAACAAATCATTTCGGAACAGCGAAAAATCATAGCTGATGTCACCAGGAAACCAGCCGCCGAGACCCCACAGGTCTGGACACTCTACAGTGAGGTGCTCGATTATTATGACCAGGGACTCAAGGTGCCCGATGATGTCATCGTGATGCTTTGCGATGACAACTTCGGTCATGTGCGCCGACTTCCTGATAGAAAGAAAAATTTCCACAAGGGCGGCTATGGTATGTATTATCATGTGGGCTATTATGGTGCGCCGAGAGCCAGCAAGTGGCTCACCATGTCGCATATCGCCGAGATGTGGGAGCAGTTGCAAGCCACTTATCAACATGGTGTGGATAAACTCTGGATGCTCAATGTCGGTGATATCAAGCCCCATGAGTTTGCCATCGACTTTTTTATGAACATGGCATGGAATCCCGATGCCTTCGATGCCAGCAACCTGGAGCAATATGCACAGGGATTCTGTGCCCAGCAGTTTGGTGATAAAGAGGCGAAAGAGGCTGCTCGTCTCTTGATGAACTATGGAAGATATGCGTCTAGGGTGCAAGCCGAATTGCTGGATGACAAGACATACAATTTGCAGACGGGAGAGTTTAAGGGCGTACGGGATGAATTTCTGGCCTTGGAGGCACGAGCCCTGCGTCAGTATATCAGTTTGTGCCCAGCGGCAAGGGATGCTTATCAAGAGCTAGTGCTCTTCCCAATACAAGGCATGGCTAATCTTTATGATATGTATTACTCTTTGGCGATGAACAAGCAACTCTATCGTGAGGGACGTATTGAGGCTAATACATGGGCAGATAGGGTGGAGGAATGTTACAAGAGAGACTCCTTGCTCTGCGACAATTATAATCACCATATCGCCAATGGCAAGTGGAATCACATGATGGATCAAGTGCATATCGGCTATCAAAACTGGCATGCCCCGCAGCATCAAGTTATGCCTATGGTATATCGCATTCAGCAGAGTACCCCTTTTGCCGTTACGCAGCCTAGTACAGGCTACGTGTTCGAGCAAGATGGCGGCATGGTGGTGATGGAGGCAGAGCATCTCTTCTCACTGACACCTGCTGAATCAGAGAAGTCGCAGTGGAGACTCATCCCTAGTTTAGGACGAACGAAGTCGGGTATAGCTCTCTTCCCATATACCCAGCCAACAGCAGGAGCGTATCTTACCTATAAGATGAGATTTAAGGCAGATATGGATTCGGTGGATGTACATCTTATTACCGATGCAGTGATGCCCTTTGTGCTGGGCGGTCATTATGTGGCAGTGTCGCTGGATGGTGGCAAGGAAGAGATTGTAGGGCTGAATCAGAATCTGAACTGGGAGCATAAGTACGACTTGATGTATCCTACAGCCGCATCGCGCATCATCGAGAAGAAGGTGAGGATGGCAGTAGGAAACACGGGGAAGGCAGAACATACCTTGAGGCTTCGTCCTATGCAGCCTGGTATTGTATTTGAGAAAATACTCATCAATCTTGGTGGGTATAAACCTACTCATCTAGGAATGCTAGAGAGTCCTTACGTGAAGTAAGGGCTCTCTTCTACTATCTTCAAGAAACATTTCGGCATGTTGCCTACTGATTATGAAATGAAGTTTGGCGAAGAGGAAAATGTGAACCTTTTTTTGTCTACCTTTGCAGAAAAATCAATGAATAATAAAATCTTTCTTATGAATATGAAGAAGTATCTCTTATTAGTATTTGTGCTGCTTGGTATCATCTCTACAGCTGATATTGAATCTTGGTTATGAATTTTTTGATAAATCAATTCAAGTTTCGCAAGTAACCTCCGGTCCCCGAAGGGGGCCAACTTTCAATAACCGCTGGTGGAATGACCGAAGGTCA
>OBCL01000045.1_pt1 | contig 34733 bp, 30 predicted proteins | sample 1495931 | NCBI WGS metagenome assembly OBCL01 (sample SAMN03418275, study PRJEB22391) | human gut metagenome | biome: human-gut; feature: organic feature; material: feces | host: Homo sapiens | place: Tanzania | collected 2013-01
ATCCCAAGGTGGAATCTATGGTTTGAGCTAAAAGAGCATCAAATTGCTCCATAATAGAAAAAAATCCTCCAAAAGGAGTGAGTTTCTCAGATTTTATTTGTATCTTTGCCATGTCATATTAGAGTTTTGCTTGTCTTCTTTTCGCAACACTAAGGTAAGTGAAAATTCTGACATGGCAAAATCCTGGGCAACTTTTTGTTGCTCAGGCACTTATAAATAATGTTAAACTATAGTGTTGCGGAATTAAGGTATAATATACCGTTTTACCAGACATATAAAACAATATATCTGAAAAAGTAATCTCAGAATCGTTCTGCGAAAAGCATTTAACCCTTGGAGTCAACACTTCAACATATTTCTTCTTTCGTGCTGCCATAATATATTATTGTATTGTAACCATCTATATCTCCATACACCATAGAACCGCCTTTATTTAAAGGCTATTCAAGAGATTTTAGAAATAATAAATGATTGGTTTAACATTTATTTCTGTAAAACTATACAAAAGAGTCATTTTTTCGAAAACTACTCGTCCTTCCTTACCATTAAAGAAGACTCCACCTCTCTTCTCAGTCTTCTTCAATGGTCTTTACACCACTTTCGGTTCCCCGTTTCCGGGGGACAGAAACCTCAGGGAAGAAGAGGAAACCGCTCCTACCCGTCGCTCAGAACCGCTTCGCTATAAGGTTGGCGGACCATCAGAGGTCTCGTCAGAGGGGTTGTGCGGGATGGGACCGCATGACAATAGGCTTATTTCATTATCAAATTCGGTGCTTCTCTACCATTTTTCTGACATCAGAGATTTTATAAAATATGGTATTACGAATCTTATAATATGGAAGTTCACCACTTTCACGCAGCTCTCTTATAAAATCTCTGCTTACACCACCAAGATAAGACAAGATGGTTTTATTCGTCAGGAACTCTTGATCTTGTTCTTTCAACGAAATCACTTTCTCTATCACGTTGATGCCAACACGAGTTTTATATTTATCATTTGCCATAATTGTATAACAGTTAAGCCTTTTCAAACATTACTTCCAAAAGCTCGCAATTTCGATAGAATTTGCTGTTTCTTGTCTTCTGGAAAGTTTGGACTCGAAAGCAACTTTAGAATCTCTTCCTCTGCTTTGGAGGCACGGGTGTAATTTTCGGATGCTCTCTGATTAGCAGCGGCTATTTGAGCATTTGCCTTAGCTATACATACGGGCATCGGTGGCAGCTATCTCTGTCTCCAATGCTGATATTTTATCTTGTATATTCATATTCTTATTTTCGTTTGAACTGACGTTGACATTATCAATATCAAAGTTTCCTAAGTCTCTTTGCGGTCCTGGTTATAGTATTGCATCACCTTAAAAAATATTCTTTGCTTTCCATTTTATGTGATTTTTAAAACAGTTGCAAAGGTAATATTTTATATCGGTACCGCCATACGGACTAACGGTGATTTACCTATATTCTTCGCTATTCGCTTGTTGTTATTTAATTGAAGGGACATATATTTATTTATAACTTTCCAGTATAGCTACTACAGATATAGTCATTCCTTTGTAAATAAGTCTGCATAAGTGATCCTACAATTGTTTTCTCTGCCTCAAACATTTTAGGTCCTAACATTATTTTGATTGCTCGCAAACATTCCTCTTTTATAGGCACATCTATATAGGATAGTTTAGGACTTATATTGTTTTGTAGCACATAACTAGGATTTACCAACCCATTTGGCATAAGAGGGAAAGTACAAAGAATGAAACGGCATTCTTGCTGGAAAGCCCAATCCATACTTTTGTAGATACCTATTTTCTTAAAATCAATACCACGTTTAAATCCCAAATCTTTGAAAATTTGTGTCTTCATGTCTTGGGCATTATCGACATACTGTATTTCCTTTAAAAAGCCATCATTCTGTATTGGCATGACTACAATCCCATTATCTTCAAAATATTTCTTATTCAAGAAATTTGGACACACTCTGTTTCCCTGAAGTTCAAACATATCTGAATCCAACTCGATACGCACACCATGCGTGGAATTTCCATACATATACCACTGAGGAAGATTCTCTCGGCTATTTTTCGTCCAACATGAAACGAAACAATAATGAGCTGGAGTAACACCATCACCTGAGAAAGCATACTCATCAGGATCATCAACTCTGTCTAAGCGAGAAAAACGTATTGTCTTATGCTTTAAAATCAGAGCCAAAGTCTCAATGCTTGTATAATGATAGAGCTTCATATGCTGCTTAACTATTGATGTTCAATATGCAAGGTTTTACATCCTCTTTATTCATGATAAGTTGCTTTTTTGTTTGTGGAATCTTCATCTCTTTCAAATAGGCATCGAAATCTTCCAAAAAAGTAACTATAGAGTCATCCGTATCAGAACTTGGATATGTACGGAACAGTTCTTCTATTTTTATAGATTCATCCATATTTATAAAAACACTCTATTTTGGACAAACAAGTTTATATTTTTCATTCTAACGTACTCATCCATAGCATTATAATACTCACGAATCAGAGGGCGTAAATTTGCATCTTTGCTATAATCCTCTATTTCTAATTTTAGAGCACGTAATTCTGCTATAGAAATTCCCTTACCATGTGACTTCCACTTTTTATTGTCACTCAAATTCTTAGCGATTTCTATCGCACGTAATTCCTTTTCATCAGGAGTAACTGTAGATCCATCTTGATGCTTTTTCCAATTCTTAAACTTATAGTTTACCAACCATTTAGTCAAGAGATCCGTTGTCAAATCACGTGCCTGTTCAAAGCTACGAATCTCACCCAAATCCAGTTCTTTAAGCCATATTAGTTCTGCTTTTGTCAATGTACCCTTACTGGCTTTGTCAATAAACTCATTGATCTTATCAAGATAACCCAATGCTGCTACATACTTATTATCCTTATTTGGGACTTGCGGATCAATAGGCCCTAATACGGAAATATAATCCATCAAGATTCTATCACCACTCATACAGAATATAGTTCCAGCACTATATGCATAATCCGGCACTATAAAGTTTATCTCAGAATAATGGTATCGCAATATGTTGACATATCGTTCTACAATTTCAGCACTTCCACCAAGTGTCGTCAAAATGACATAAAGCTTATCTCTCTTCACGACATCTGCTTTCAAATCTTCCACTAATTTGGCAAACATATTGGCGGAGACAGGAGCCAAGCTGCCATAATATACAAACACATCAGCATTTAAATACTGTTCCAATGCTTCCAGCTTGGCTTGAAGCATTTGCCTTAATGTATCATCAATTGGAGATTTCATAGGCTTACATATCCTCTAATTATATATTTTGTTAAATCCTTGATCCTATATGAAGATGATTCATAAAGTATTTATGCAGTTTTAATCGTAAACCACCAATACTGTGTCCCCACTATATTACAAGTAGTTACACCTTTCTATTTTTTGGAAAAAGTTATATTTTGTTCCCCATTGCAGTATCGCTCTGCACTGGTCGTCGCTCGAATGAGGAATATTCAGGATGTGACAGCAGTAGCTACGCCACCTTTATTGGTTTAAAATATTCAACAACTCAGCAGGAGTATAAACGGGTAAAGAAGAATTCGTAAAATCCTTCTTGTTACGAGTTACAATACAATCTCCCTCAGCTCGCAAAGCCGTGGCATTTTGAGTTGCATCTTCATAATCCTTCCAATCAGAAGAGAGCATTTCAATTACCGTATTGCCTTGCAAGTCCAAAACATCTACAAAATTCGACACCGCCAGAAGAGTTTCTTTTACATCTTGATACTCATACTTGTGTGCTATATACATGGCTGTAACATAAGACAAAGCTGATGTCATCAACTTTATGTCCCCTGTTATTCCAAGGGCAAAGAGTTTATCTGCATCATCAGAAAAGCCCTCACGATTTACAACGAAATCTATTAAGATATTCGTATCTATAAAAACTCTCATAATGCATATTTTTTATCAACCAACGCATCTAAGCTATTTTCATCTGCCGGTATCGGCTTGCCACCTTTTGCCTTTAATGTTTTAACATAAGACAAAGCATCATTAAACTCAGCAGTTTCTAATAGCTTTTGCTTAGGTTGTACCTTTTGCAAAAACATAGAAATCGCCTTTTCTATTGCAGCTGTCACACTAATATTATGTAATTTAGCATAACTTTCTGCACCTTTATATATATTGCTGTCAATTGCTATTGTGTTCATAATTGTATCTCCTTTTTTGCCTGCAAATATAAGGGTTTTCTGTGAAACTACCAAATTTTGGGAGGAGTTTTTGCTTCATGCCAAAGCTGTAACAGTAGCTATTTTTATTAACGTACGCAAGACGGCCCTAAGTGACGGCTTACCCATATTTTTTCGACTCCCCTGTCCCCCTCTTGCGAAGAGGGGGTCCTTAACCCACTCCCAAGCCCTCGCCCTTTCCAAAAGGGCAAGGGATGTAACTTCTATGCTATTAAGGAGATTTTTCCCAACCACCCCGTCCCTCCTTCATAAGGAGGGCTCCACCGCTTTTCCCAAGCCCTTTTCCCCTCAGGGGACAAGGGATGTAACCGCTCCTCCCCGTCGCTCTTAACCGCTGCGCTTTAAGGTTGGCGGGGCATCAGAGCCCTCGCCAGGTTTCTTATGCGGGATGGGACCGCAGGGGTAATACTTATAAAATGGTGGTGCGGGATGGGACCGCAGGGAGACTTAGTTGCTATTCGACTTTTGACAGGATTACATCTGGAGTTGTTCCCATCAGTGTTATAGCAGATATCTTGTGACCACCATTGGCATTTAATGAATGACCACAATGATAGAGGCTGTCATCTATGATAAGCCAACGATCATGAGACTCGTTACTCCATTTTCTGATGTCTATATGATTGTTGGGGAAGAGACGGTCATGTTCCTCCATCAAGCGTTGCATTCCTTGTCCTACACCTACTGTGTAAATTGTGGCTGCTACATTTGGCTTACGAACATCAAGTACACTTAGGGTTAACGATGAAACATAGCCATCTATGATGATTACTCGATGGTTTGCGGTACGAATTAAATTCTCTAAAGCTACTCTTGCTGTATAGAAATCACCTTCAAAGAAGACCATCTCTGCTGGAGGGGTTGAGGTTCGAATGAAGAAGTCAAGCTGCTGTTGCTGCTTAGCTTGGACATCTTCAATATGGGTCATACGTTTATCCATATTCTCCTGTAGGGCTATCAAATGACGGTTCACGGAATAACCTTGAAGAAGGTATTGCTTTATAACTGCATTCGCCCACTGACGGAAACGGGTTCCTATCGGACTCTTTACTCTATAGCCTACAGAGATTATAACATCCAAATTATAGATTTTAGTACGATATCTTTTGCCGTCTGCGGCAGTATGTAAGGATTCCTTACATACTGATTTTTCGTCTAACTCTTTCTCCTTAAAGATGTTACGAATATGCATAGTTATATTGTTACGAGTTGTACGAAACAACTCCGTCATCTGTGCTTGAGTAAGCCAAACCGTATCTTGCTCCAGTTTAACCTCCAACCTAATGCTCTCATCTGGTTGATAAAGTACTATCTGTGAATCATCTGCCTCTGGCTGTATAATATTGTCGTTTGCCATGATCATACATTTTTATTGCTAATATAGCGACAAAAGGACGATTATATTTCGTAATTACCAAGGAATTTTTCGACTCCCCTGTCCCCCTCTTGCGAAGAGGGGGTCCTTAACCCACTCCCAAGCCCTCGCCCTTTCCAAAAGGGCAAGGGATGTAACTTCTATGCTATTAAGGAGATTTTTCCCAACCACCCCGTCCCTCCTTCATAAGGAGGGCTCCACCGCTTTTCCCAAGCCCTTTTCCCCTCAGGGGACAAGGGATGTAACCGCTCCTCCCCGTCGCTCTTAACCGCTGCGCTTTAAGGTTGGCGGGGCATCAGAGCCCTCGCCAGAATTGTTTTAGCGGGGATGAACCCGCAGGGGTGAATACTTATAAAAATGGTGGTGCGGGAAGGGACCGCAGGGGCGCTATAGCTGATTTTCAAGTTCATCCACTACTTCGTCTCTCAGGGTTTGAGGGACTGCACTACGCCGAAGGAATGTCCTTGCCTGGATGCTCATGATGTTTTCGGATGGATAGAAGAGTTGTGTTAATTTTTATCATTTAGAATCATACGGAACTTGGTCTATTACTGGCACCTTATGAAGCAGTACATAACGCTGCAACAATTGTCGCCAAACCAAAAGACGGGTTCCTTTCCATATCTCAACGGCTGCCGCCGTGAGTTGAGTGAAGAGTGAGGAACGAAGAGTGAAGAATTCATTTGCTCTTCTTCCCAACTCTTCCATGTCTTCTGTGTAAACGATGTCTGTCTCTATCGAAAAGCCACCTATGCCATTGACCTTTTCAAACTTATACTCGCTTTGTGTGAGCAGGTATAATAAACGAGGATATTTCTTCGCCTCCAAGTTGGTGTGGAATTTTTCTCGTTCATCCTCACTTTGAGAAGCGTAATAGTCATAGAATCCTCCCCATGAACAGATAGCCTTTACCTTACCAACATCTGTATTCACCAGTGCAAAATGGGCATCATACTCATAGTCCTCATCGAATACCGTGGTGTTTTTATCTGACTCATTATCTTTATCCAGGAAAACATCTCGAAGATTACAGCGAAGAATAAGTTCTGTGATTCCATTATGACACAAAACCGTAAAATTTTGTCCTTCTGGGATGATTTCTCCAGAAGTTGGTGTAAGAAAGGGACGTAATTTAGCATCAGGAATCAGTTCTTCCAAGCACTCCCCAAGGGTGATTTCACCTGTCGGAAAGTTTTTGGAAAGGATACGAAAGTTATTTCGCATTCTTTTGTCTATCTGATCCAAAACTTTTTGCTGCTGGGCAACAGTTTTCTCTTCTTTCTTGTTATTGTATGCCCTATCCGTCATTCTCCGATTGCGATAGACAGTCAATCTCTTTTGATAATCCAAGAAAAGATTGTGCAATGTTTTATAAGCATTCTCGGAAGGCTGTTTTGCCTGAAGATAGCCAATCATCTGGTCGATGGCGCGCCACACGCCCACGGCCTCTGCTTTTGGACCCTTTGTTGCCTCATGCTCTATCTGCATATCGTATTGACGGATATTGGATACATTGAGGCAGTGGTTATTTCCAAAGCGCACAAAAAGATGACGGTCTTTCTTGCCTTTTCTCTTGATTTGTTTGACCACGCCAACCCAACCTTTCAAAGGTCCACTAAATATACGGATGGTATCATTTTCCAAAATGAGGTCATCATATCGCTTATCAACAATACTCAATCCCTCTATGCCATCTGCCATTTTATCGCAGAAATAGATAAAATGTTCCATGTCTTCATCTGGAATCGTGGCATTTTTTATAACAGCGTCCAGGTTTAAGTCCTTGACATCCTTACAAAGAAGATGTGCAGTTGAGACAAGCTTCTTTTTCTGTAGTTCGCCTGTTTCCAAATTTCGGACTGTATCTTCATAGACAAAATAGCCCCAATATGTCAATATTCTCTTCAAAGCTTTTACGCTGTCAGCCTTGATGAACAGCAATCCACATATCATTGGACGAAAACGGAAACGCTCTTCTCCCTTAGTATCGACATACTTCATCCGGCATTTTGGCAGATAGACTAACTTCACTATGCCAGAATATGTATTTTCAAGAAACTCTTTCGTTTTTTGTTCTTGAAATTTGTTTGTATTGACTATAAACCACATTTTTAGTGAAGAATGAAGAGTGAAGAATGAAAGGAGCGACCCAATATTAAACACGTTTGGCCGCATGATACATCTCGGTTTCTCCTGAAAAGATTTCTCTTCCCGGATTATTGGTTTTGTGAAATGTATCACAGCATTGAAAAATCAATAGACTAACTTCCACTAATCTTCAATACTTTTATGTCTTTCAGCCTTCTGCATACATGATGCATGTAAGCCCGAGTTTAGCAAATTGTATGTCATACGCCCTGCTTATATGAAAGCCATATTTATAGTTCTATCCTATTCATTTTTCCGATCTCTATGTAAGAGATACAGAATCACACTGCAAAAATACGAAAAAATATTGTAAATTAGCGAATTATGCGTGTTAAAAATTTAATATCATACCATAAAACTCAACAATCATTCGGTAATGATTTTGGACAAGCCTTAATACCCTCAGATTATCAGGAAATTACGAAGTTTTCAGTATCTCTTACATAGAGAGTCAGAAAGAAGGTATAAAAATAACATATTTTGAGGTAATAATTAGTTTTTCTACGTATAAAACAATAATTACACATCATAAAAACAGAAATTACCCCCATAAAATGCAAGTTTCATGTATCTTTGCATCAGAATTAAAACAAAGGGCGTTGTGAAACGCTAAGAATCATCTTTTACTTATACAATATATATTAGAGAATATATAAAAAGCCAGTTCCTAAGAACTGGCTTTTTTATTTTAATAGCATATCAATTTCACAAATGACATGCTGCTTTTATTATAATATAGATTAGTTGATAATTTCATCTTCCTCATCTTCATCCTCTACTACTTGATTCTCAATTTCCGCTAAAGGCAACTGACGATTTATCGCAGCATTAAAGGAAATGATAGTCTCACTTCTGGACAAGCCTAAAGGCTGGAGCTTATCATGAATAATTTCCAGAAGATGATGATTATTGGAAGCATATATCTTGATGAACATATCCATGCCACCAGTCGTATAATGACATTCCACCACTTCTGGAATTTTTCTCAACTCAGCAACAACCTTGTCGAAATTCTCCGGATTTTTCAAATACAATCCCACGTATGCGCAGGTCTCGTAACCTATCTTCTCTGGATCTATAATAAACTGAGAGCCTTTGATAATGCCAAGGTTTGTCAATTTAGCAACACGCTGATGAATGGCTGCACCACTTACATTACAAGCTCGTGCAACCTCCAAAAATGGAATACGTGCATCCTGAGAAATTAACTTCAGGATCTTTCTGTCTAATGAATCTAATACTTGTTTTGACATAATTATAATAGTTTGAGTGCAAAGTTACTACTAAAATTTAATATTCGCAACTTTTTATGCAACTTTAATTATAATTTTTAATTATTTTCCATTATCTACAGCAGAATAATTGATTCTAAGGGCTTTTGATTGGCGTAAAGCTTGCTTAACGTCAATAATAACCCCCATTTTAGAATACTTATCCGCTTTGATTGAAACGACCATTGCCTGCAAGTCTTCAGGACTCATTCGCTTTTTCTCTGCACTCATATAATCAGAGATTTCAGAAGGAGTTATTAACTTATCATTCATCTGAACACAAGCAGAATCATTCTGAGGCTGAGTAGCAGCAGAAATAGGCCTTCCTATATAAAGATAAGTAACAGCAGACTTCTTGGTTAATCTTGTCAGTTCCTTTCCCTGTGGTACCTGAAACTTAACCTTAACCGTTTCATGCCTCATGTGAGTAACTATCATGAAGAAAAAAAGCACGGTAAATATCAAATCCGGCAATGAAGACGTATTCAAGCCAGGAACTTCATGAGAACGTCTTTTAAAACCCATACTCATTGCTTGCCTCCTTTCTCATCAGAATGCTTTTGCTCTTCTGCCATTGCATCTACTCGCTTATCAGAACCAACCGATGCATTCGCATAAGACTCCGTCACGCGCTGCTGGCAGTTCTTTCTAACGCTCTCCTTTTGAGAGGAGCTCAGGGCATCAAATGCCTTTCCAAAATGCTTCATAGAATATTGATTGCGTAGTTCATTATACGCCATCATGATTTGGTTTTGCATTTGAAAGTACAAGTCATAATCTGCCTCTCTGTCGCTCACTATAGAGATGAGATGACGATTGCCTAAACGATTGACAAACTGAATGATTTTACCTTTCAGTCGAGAAACCTCAATCGGCTTATCATTCAAGAGCAAACGATGATCGGCAGTAACATGCAAAGCCATCAAAGTTTTCTTATCTACTATCGTTTCAGTCTTCAACTGTTTCTGAGGTTCAGGAGAAGGTAATAGACGAAAAAGTCCCTTGTCAACATCCATTGAAGTCGTGACAAGAAAGAATATCAGCAACATAAAAGAAATATCTGCTGTTGAAGCGGTGTTCACTCCAGGAACTTGCCTTTTATTTCGTCTAACAAACATAATTACTTTTTAAATCTTTTACGGTCTTTTCTGATATAACGTGTAGCACCAAATAAAACTGCTCCTATAGCACACAATAACAATGTGGCAGAAGACCATATAAACATATCTGATAATTTAAGCCACAACCAATCAGTAAAAGCCTGTCCATTAATCAAAATCATTCCTGAGGAACCCAAGACGAACGTTAAAACCAACAATGCCAAAGTTCCTCCCCATGTAATCCAAACAATATTCCCTGCAGGAATACCATTCATCTTCATCTCACCCTTGGACTTTCTTTTACCTGCCCTGACAAATGAATATATTGCCAGACATAAGGCTAAGAGGAAAAATATCCACATGGTAACCAATAAAAGATTAGTAAAAAATGGAGCATTAAAATCCGGGTTCTCCTCGAAAGGCATATCATATCCTACAAAGAAGAACAGGAGAAAAGTAATCACAGCAAAAACTACCAACACATAGAATATGGACTGTGACAACTTTTCTGTTGACCATTTCTTAATATTACTAATTTTCATCTTTATACTTTGCTATAATATCCATCAGAGAAATCGCAGATTCCTCCATCTGGCTGGTGATATGTTCGATCTTAGACAAGATATAATTATAGAAGACCTGCAAAATCAGAGCAACTATGATACCAAAAATAGTTGTCAACAAAGCGACTTTCATACCAGAAGCCACAATCGTAGGACTAATATCTCCAGCTTGCTGAATTTGATCAAAAGCCATAACCATACCAATGACGGTACCTAAAAAGCCTAAAGAAGGAGCCATTGCAATGAAAAGGGTAATCCACGAGCATCCTTTTTCCAAATTAGCAACCTGCACAGAGCCATAACTTGAAACCGAACGCTCTATATCACCCATCGTATCCTTGATGCGCAGCAGACCCTGATAGCAGATAGAGGCAACAGGTCCACGGGTATTACGACACAATTCTTTTGCGCCTTCAATATCACCCGCAGCTACTTTCACATCAAGATCAGCCATCAACTGCTTAGCGTTAATTTCAGAAAGACTCAGATAGACAATTCGCTCTATGCAGAAAGCCAAGCCAATAATTAAAGCTATGGCAACAAGCGACATAAAGCCTGCATTTCCCTCAATAAACTTAGTCTTAAGTGCTTGATGGAATCCCATCGACTCTTCTTGTGCCCATATCGGTAAAGAAGAAGTTATCATAAATATCAATATTGCGAAACGCGCAATAAATGTATATTTCTTCATATTATTTAAAATAAGATACAGCGGAAAGAGGGGGATTCGAACCCCCGAACCGGTTTTGCCGGTTACACGCTTTCCAGGCGTGCCTCTTCAGCCACTCGAGCACCTTTCCTTCATCTGCCGTCAAAGACGCTATTGAATACCAAATCAAACAATACCATGATAAACATAGCATCGCAATTCGGACTGCAAAATTATCGCTTTTCGGGCAAAATACCATAAATAACTATTCTTTTTATATTTCTTTAAGAAAATTGTCCCGTTTTTACACCAAAAACACGTTCTACGTTCTGATTAGTCACCTTTGCAACCTCTTCTTCACTGACACCATAAGCAGTTGCCAAGGTCTTCATGACTTGTACAACAAAGGCACTTTCATTACGCTTACCACGATATGGAACAGGAGCCATATAAGGACTATCTGTCTCTAAAACGATTCTTTCCAGAGGTACTGCTGCGGGAAGGTCTTCACGCAAATGACTGCTCTTGAATGTTGACACGCCACCAATACCAAGTACAAAATTATCATACTCTAATAATTCTTTAGCCTCCTGCTGGTTGCCTGTAAAACAGTGAAAAACTCCACCTGGCAGTTTATCTTTCCATTTACGTAATATATGCAACATTTCATTCTGAGCTTTACGACAATGTATCATCAGAGGAAGACCCGTCTCGTAAGACCACTCAACTTGTTTCTCGAAAGCCTCAAGCTGTTCTTTTTCAAACTCACGGCTCCAATAGAAATCAAGTCCGATTTCCCCGATTGCAATGTAATCGCTTTTATACTTAATCCCATTCAAACCATCCACAGCTGTAAGATGCTCATCCAAAATAGCCTCTATTTTTTTCAATTGTTCTTTCCAATCGGCTTTCACTTCCTCTGGATGAAGTCCTACCATAGGATATGCATAGCCAGGATATTCATGACTTAACTTCAATACTGCTTCTGATGTCTTCACATCAATAGCAGGGAGAAACACCATGCCAACCCCAGCCTCCTTTGCACGCAGAATAACTTCTGAGCGATCTTCATCAAACTCCTCACCATCAAGATGAGTATGTGTATCTACTATTTTCATATACATCAATCATTATAAAAGAAATCCATATCAATAAATATGCGGTTCATGGCGCCGATAATAATATACGATGCCATATTCACGACAATGATTAAAACGGGTTTCAGGTGGTTCATTCACAAAATGATGTTCTATCTGATTCCATAAATCCAAAATCACCTCATCGACCGCAGGTCTCAACAACCTGAGTTTTTCTATCGAATCATTCACCCTATCCTGCAAAATGCGTTGCCTTTCAATGGCCTCACAATAAATATCATAATGGGTAGAAACCATGCCTATAGTAGGATTATAAATCGGTCTTCCACCTTGTTTGAGTCTGGCTTTCTCACCAGCAATAATTTTCTGTCCCCAGTCCAAAAGTCCATCTATCGTTTTGAGATGAGGAACAGCAGATGCTTCCTCGTCAAGTCCATACAGAGTAAGACAGCTTCGTTTGATTTCGCCACGTTCCACAGCTAAAAATAAGACTTGCAGAAAATGGCTTATATACATCATCGCATTTTTCTGCAATTTATCTATCTTCCCCGTAAATCTGGTCTGAGCCTTCAAGTTGACCTTATACTGCTCTGAAGCAGTCAACAACTTATCATATGCAGGTTGCGCTTTATTGATTGTCTTCCAATCAATAAAGCGTTCCCTTACCGTATAAGTATCATTATTGTCCAAAAGCGTTTTCAATGCTTTCAGCCTTGCAGTATCAGTTTTTGGCAGTCTCCTATATGGCACTTGAATATCTCCTCTACTATTTTAAAAAGTTACTTTCAATACAAACAATCCGACGAACACCTGTTAATATTGGCGTTTCATCATTTTTTGAGCATACTTGCGCAATTCCTCTTTTTTCTCTTCAGGTACATTGACTGCGTCAAGGAATTTCTTACTTTGCGCGAAATAATAAGCAATCTTATCTTGCGCCAATTGATCGATACCTATCTCATTATAAAGACGAGTCACAGCATCTACCTTCTCATTTCTGTCAAAATCACGAGCACTAACCCAACGGGTTAATTCCTCACGCTGCGCATCATTGGCCTTGTTGAAAGCATTAATGAGCATATAAGTTTTTTTATTAGAAGTGATGTCACCTCCTATTTCTTTACCAAAGACCTTGGAATCACCATAAACATCGAGATAATCATCCTGCAACTGGAATGCCAAGCCAATTTGTTCTCCAAACTTATAGAGATTGTCTGCATCCTCTGCACTTGCGTCTGCCAATATTGCACCTATTTTCAAAGCACAAGCCAAGAGAACACTCGTCTTGAGGCGAATCATCTCTATATATTCTTCTTCCTTTACGTCATTGCGAGTTTCAAACTCCATATCATATTGCTGACCTTCACCAATTTCCAATGCAGTAACCGTAAAGAGATCCAAGATGTCTTTTAAATGTCTTGCATCACACTGCATCATACGTTGAAAGGCGAGAACCAACATAGAGTCACCAGACAAGATGGCGGTATTATCATTCCATTTTTTATGGACCGTCAAATGACCACGACGCATATCGGCATTATCCATCAAATCATCATGCAACAAAGTATAATTATGATAGGTCTCCAAAGCGCAGGCATTCATGAGGATGTCTTCCGGATTTTCCTTATAGAGATTATAAGCCAAAAGCATTAACGTAGGGCGAATACGTTTTCCTCCCATTGAGAGGACATATTTAATCGGTTCGTAAAGAGACTCAGGTTTTCTGTCGTATGACAAATGGTCCAAGAACTCATTAACCATCTTCAAAATTTCATCAGCTGTCTTCATTATATATTAAATTTATTATTAATTAATCGAACATATCTTTTTAAGATTCACGTTACAATTGAAATACCACAGGAATGGCAATCATTGTACGACAAACCTTGTTTTTATCCATTCCAGGTTTCCATTTCGGCATCATTTTCAGCACACGCATAGCCTCATTATCCAAGATGGGATTTGCCGACTTACTCACTTTCAGATCGGCCACACTACCATCCTTGTTGACGATAAAAGACACAACTACCGTTCCCTGTATTTTATTCTGTTGTGCAGAATGAGGATATTTTAAGTTTTTTGTAAGCCATTGCATAAAAACAGACCATCCTCCAGGAAATTGCGGTATTTTCTGTACAACCGTAAAATTGATTGGCGCCTCAGCCAATGCAGCAGAATTGGATTTATCTACCACATTTTCAGGCACAGCCTCTTTAATATCAGAGCCATCCACTTCCCCTTCCCCATCACCAATCACCAGTTCACTTGTAGTACTGCTGATTTTTTGAGGAGCAGTTTCTGTTTTCTCTGCAGATTTCACCTCTTGCGTAATGGATTTAGAAACGGGCGCAGAAGGAGCTTCTGCCGATACCATATCCTTTTGTTCTGCAGGCATATTCATCTCCAAATCCTGTGCTAACTCCTCCAGATCATCAGAGTCAAGATCGGAATCAGATGCATGATTTTGATATTGCAAGCCTACAAATACGAAAGATAAAGTCATAATCATACCCAGCAAGAAAAAAGTTCCCCGCTTATTATCCAGTCGTGCACTATTAGTCTTCTTTATTTCCACTTTTAAATCTCCTCTTTTGCAGAATCTTCTACAATAAATGAAGTGTACAATCGTTATATTAAACGAAATCAATGCAAATTTACGTCTTATTATTGAAAAAAAGTGTATCTTTGCAAAATAATTAGAGAATTTAAATGAAAAAAATAGTTTTTTTCGCTCTCTTGACGCTTTTTGCATCAAAATTGCACGCCCAAGAGAGCCAAACGGGATATAATTTCCTCCGCCTACCTGTTAGTGCTCATGCTGCTGCACTTGGTGGAGATAACGTCACCTTAATAGAAGATGACGAAGCTCTCATATTCCAAAATCCTGCCTTACTCTCATCGGTAAGCGACAAGACCATTAACCTCAATTATATGAATTATATGTCAGGAGTCAATACTGCTTCTGCCTCTTTTAATCGTGTCATCAAGGAAAAAGCATCCTGGGCGGTTTCTGCCCAATACATGGATTATGGTAACATGAAGGAAACCGATGCCAACAATAACATCTTAGGCGATTTTTCTGCCAAGGACATTACCATAGCCGGTTACTTTTCATATATGTTGAGCGATAAAATTGCTGGTGGTATTGCTGCCAAATTCATCACTTCATATATTGGCGACTACAATTCTATCGGAGTGGGTGTTGATCTCGGTATCAATTATTATGATCCCGAGCATGAATGGTCCATTTCTGCTACTGCCAAGAATTTGGGCGGACAGATAAAAGCATATCAGGATGAGTATGACAAGATGCCGATTGATTTACAAGTGGGAGTCAGCAAACGCTTTACGAATACCCCATTAAGGGTCTCCGCCACTTTGGTTAATCTCAACAATTGGGAGAAGAGTTTTATCTACCATGCCGTAATCGGAGCTGAACTTTTACTTTCTGATCAGATATGGATCGGCGGAGGCTATAATTTCAGAAGAGCAAAAGAAATGAAAATAGACAGCAACTCTGAGGAGAAAGGCAGTAGCCATGGAGCAGGACTTTCCTTTGGAGGGGGTATCAATCTCAACCGTTTCCATCTGAATATTGCTTACGGAAAATATCACGTCAGCAGTAGCAGCATCATTGCCAATTTAGCATATACATTATAATTCAAAACAATATCATAAATATCCAATAAAATGAAGAAAATTACTATAGCTATAGATGGTTACTCTTCTTGTGGTAAGAGTACGATGGCGAAAGACCTTGCTAAAGAAATAGGTTACATATATGTTGATACAGGAGCGATGTATCGTTCGGTGGCTCTCTATGCCATGCGTCATCATCTCTTCCTGGAAGATGGAAGTGTAGATACAGACAACTTAGAAAAAGAAATGCCAAACATCCATATTTCTTTTAAACTGAATCCTGACACACAAACTCCAGACTGCTATCTCAACGGCGAATTGGTAGAAAAAGAAATCAGAACTTTGGAAGTATCCAACCATGTCAGTCCTATTGCCGCAATACCTTTCGTCAGAAAAGCCTTGGTAGCACAACAGCAAAAAATGGGAGAAGCCAAAGGCATCGTAATGGATGGTAGAGACATCGGCACTACGGTGTTCCCTCATGCCGAACTGAAAGTTTTCGTTACTGCCAGTTCACAGGTTAGAGCACAGCGCCGCTATGATGAACTGAAAGCAAAAGGAATGGCAGCCGATTTTGACGCCATCCTTAAAAATGTAGAAGAACGAGATTATATTGATACCCATAGAGAGGTATCCCCTCTCAAGAAAGCTGATGATGCCTTGATTCTGGACAATAGCAACATGACCATTCCTCAACAAAAAGAATGGTTGATGCAGCATTACCAGACCGCTATCACACAAAAATAGCGTTAGATTTGCAAAAATCTGTTAAACAGAAAGATTTCAGCTAAACAATCATAACTTTCATTGAAAAATAGTTGGAATTTATTTTTCTTTTTAATATATTTGCAATCAAATGACAAGGTAGTAATGATATAGATTATAAATTTTGAGTTAATTACTGTTTTTTGAAGGTGGTGGGTCTTCGTGAGAAGCCTTACCACCTGTTTTTATATATGTATCTTTACTCAGATTGATCGATTGCATTTTTCAAATGATTCATGATTTCTTCCATCAACCATTTTGGTGTGCTTGTAGCACCACAAATACCAACCGTCTTCACATTCTTCACCCAATCCATATTGATCTCATCAGCACTCTCTATCTGATAACTATTCGGATTTACACTTTTACATTCATTGAATAATACCTTTCCATTAGAGCTTTTACGGCCACTGACAAAAAGTATCACATCATGTTTGCTGGCAAAGTTTGCAATATTAGGCATGCGATTTGCCACTTGTCTGCAGATGGTATCAAAACTTTTAAATGTAGCTCCATCTACAATATGCTCCTGACAATAATCTATAATGCGATGAAATTCATCCAAGCTCTTAGTCGTCTGCGAATAAAGATAGATATCTTTGGAGAAATCCAACTTACCCATTTCCTGCAGTTGTTTCACCTCATCAAACTTCTCTACAACAATCGCATGGCTTTCCGTCTGACCCACCAATCCTAATACTTCAGCATGACCTTTCTTTCCAAAAATAACAATCTGAGCATCAGGATTGCTCACAAACTGCTTTTTGATACGTCTTTGAAGTTGAAGCACAACCGGACAAGTCGCATCAATAATCTCTATATTATTCTTTTCTGCAAGAGCATAAGTCTGAGGAGGTTCTCCATGCGCACGAAGAAGAACCTTTACATGATGAAGATTTTTCATTTCCTCATGATCGATGGTGAGAAGACCAGCTTCGTGAAGTCGCTCCACCTCCATACCATTATGTACGATGTCACCCAAACAATATAGTTTGACACCCTTTGCCAGTTCTTCCTCAGCTTTTTTAATGGCAGTAGTCACGCCAAAGCAAAAGCCACTGCCATTATCCATTTCTATCTGCATACCTGTTTCTTATTATTTTTTCACTTGTATTCTTACTACCACCTTCGCATGGTCAGGATCATTTGTAATCATCAGTACACGAGGAGTTCTTGAACGCTGCTTTTTGAGTATAGCTGCAATGGCAGTCACTTTCAGTTTCACAGATTCACCAGGTTTGATGGTTCGCTTTCCTAATGAAACCTGCAGTCCCTCAGTAAACATCTGCATACTTCTAATTTCCAGATTTGACTTTCCCTGATTTGTCAGGATGACTTCTCCTTTCAGTTTTTTCTTGCCATTGAAACTGCCTAAATCCAAAGTTGACGTTGACAGCGCAACCTTTGGAGCTTGCGCCTTCTGACTGGAAGTCATCTCTTCAAATCCAGGTAACAAAACTGCAGAAACAGAGATTTCTTTCTCAGAAGAGATTTTATCGCCAGGTCGCTCTCCCAAATAAATACTTGTCTGGTTCAAACCGAAATCATGCAATTTCTTAGAATCAAGCGTCAGTACAACTTCTCCAGAGCGATGAGGCCCCAAGCGTGAAGGTGATACCTGTGCGGTCAAATAACTTGGCAAATGCATCACAACAGGTTCCATGGCAGATTCTGTCGGGTTAAAAATATGAATACGCTGAACAGGACGGTCTCCACGATTCACATCATCAAATTCCACATCTTGGGCATCAGACTTCACTGCACCTAACATATAATCATAGCTACCTGCAAAATCTGAAACTTTTTCAACAACTTTTCCCTGCATAGTCAAGAGACATGGTTCTTCTGAAGCGTTGGTATAAAGCAACAATTGCTTGTGGAAAGTACCCATCTGTTTGGCATCATAAGTCATTTTGACTACGAAGCTATCACCTGCAGGAATACTTGTTTTAGGATAAGAGACATCAGTACAGCCACAACTTTTCTTCACATCATTGATAATCAAGGAACGATTACCATCATTCTTCATCTGAAACTCAGCAGTTACAGGATGCAGATAAACAATTTGTCCACAATCCACCTTTTCGTTTTGCGTTGTCAGTTTCTGTGCATTGGCTGCCATCGCCACCAATGTAGTACACAGCAACACCCCTATTCTCTTATTTATATCAATCTTATTCATAATCAATTATTATATTTCTAATTTTAATTTCTAATTTCTCATTTCTCATTGATGTACGCTTAACTTATAAGCGATATCACGTCCACAGAACTCAGGACTATAAGTGCATCGGGCAGAACAAGAACCTGCTTGATATTCACCATTTCTATCAACATAATATTCCATTTCTACAACGTGCTTACCTTTAGATAAACGATCGAAATAGAAATTTGTTGTGTTGTCTCTTGGAGAAACATAGCAACCCATGCCCCATTGATAACCGCTCTGCTGGTTTACCGGTTCCAGGCAGGCGGCACGCTTATCTTCGATTTCCACGAAATCATAATCACGGTCTGCGGTGATCATCAGCGTTACCTTTACCTTCTCGCCAACCTTAGCCAGAGACTTTTCCTTGCCCTGCGATTCGGCAGTAACAACAACACGGCGAACCTTGATGCCCGACTCGGAAGAAGCGATTTCGCTGAGCGGCTGTTTAAATTCTGCATAAACGGCACCCCAACTGGTATAGTCGCTCTTCTTGTTGATGCTCAAGGTTGATGCCTTGCCCACCTTCTCGGTCTTGATATAACCCAACATCGTAGAATCCTGCGGCATCGGAAGCTGCTTGCCATCCAGTTTCAAAACGGCATTTTCTGCCTTCTTGTTCCAGTTGCTTTCATTACCTTTCATAAAGGCATAGACAGCATCCACGGTATTTACTGGAGTATCCCAAACCTGAGTACGTTTCGACATCAGAAGCCAACGCTGCAGTTCCTCAATGGTCTGCTTGTCGTTCGGCTTCAGCAGCTGCATCGCCTCTATCACAGATACCTGAGTAGGAATCTTATAGTTTCTCCAGCTATAGAGTGCCTTACGGGTATCATAATAGCGGCCCATCTCCTCACGATAAACGGCATATTCGTTCACGCTCTGCAGATATTCACCCGCTTTTTCGCGATAAGCAGCATTCTGCTGGCTGTTCTTGGCGAGCACCACGGCTGCACGTGCCTTACCATAGATGGTGAAATCACTGGTCATCTTCGACATTTTATCCAGCAGATAAGCCTGGTCCTGTTCGAAATTCTCCTTCATCTTTCTGCCATCCATTGAGAGAATGTAGAGATAATGCAGCGCCTGTTCACTTGGACTTACCTTGTGCTTCTTCTCCTCCATCTTCTTCATCTCTCTAACTTCACGAGCTGTCTGCCAGGAGAGATAATTGATGGCAGAAGTCAGCATTTTAGAGATTGACTTTTGCGTGCCGGCGATGGCATTCAGACGAACCATCATCTCGGCTACAGCCGTAGTCATATATCTGCTGCCCTTCATTCCCTTCCACCAGGAGAAGGAACCATCGTTATTCTGCAACTTCCTCAGTTTCTCCACCTGATTTTGCAGACGGCTGGTTTCCAAAGATAGATTTTTCTGGATATAAGTGGTGATGGTATTGGCATAGATGGCAGACATCAGTGAGATGGCGTCCTCATCATCCTGATTGCTGATGGCAGGCAACGCCTTGATCATCAGCCAACTTGGATTGTTGGTATATTCCACGGTGACCTTTGCCTCCTCTGTTCCCTTTGCCTGCTTGCCCTCCTTGTTCAGGAAGAGTTTGCTCAGGTCGAAGCTCTGTTCACCCTGCTGATGCAAGGTGATAGGCAGCGTATTCACTACGAGTTCACGATCACTCAAGACCGGCAGATAGTGCTGTTCGCCATCGCTGTATCCGTTTCCGGCAGCCACCACCTTATTAATATATACACCCTCTTTCAGACCTTGAACATCGAAAGAAACGGTAGCAGATCCCTCAGCATTGATGCTGTAGTTCTGCGTTTTCTGCCAAACCACCTTCTGGGTTTCAGCATCCAAAATCTGCATACGGGCATTTCCGCTCACCTTCTTATCAGATGTATTGAAGAGTTTCACCACGATAGAACTTTTGTCTCCCTCACGCAGGAATCGAGGCATGTTAGGCTGCACCATCACGGTCTTTTGAGCCACAGCCTCATCCACCAGCAAACCGTTGCGCATTTCCTTGTCATGAGCCAATCCCATGAACTTCCAGGTGGTCACGCTTTCCGGCAAGGTAAATCTGATGGCTACGTTGCCATTGTTGTCGCTCTCCAAGGCAGGATAGAAGAAGGCAGTCTCGTTCAGGTTTTCACGCACCTGCACTTTGTCAAGGTACTGTCCTACGTCTGAGCCAGAACCACCTACAAACTGCGGCATCTCCTCTACTACATCAAAAACCTTGTTGGCAGATGGAGCAGCCGCTGCAACACGGTTCATATTACTCCCACGAGTTTTCATGACCCTCCCTTCTTCCTTAACCAGCTCGTCTTTCTTTATACGAACAGACTCTACGGTTCCGCCAAGAGAACGTTCCAACTTGCTCAGCTCCACCGCTTGCATATAAGCATAATAGCTAAAGAATTTGCCATCAAACTTATCCACATCCAATTGCTTCTCGTCATAATACTTGGTAGGATAAACGCCATTCAAGTAAAATGAACGGAAACTGAGGTTGTGCTTCCAGTAGCAGTTTGGCAAACTCTGATAGAAGCCCAGGGAGAAATTCCAGGAATGCGGGGCTATCTGGTCGAGCGACTTGTCATAGAGCACGCTCATCAGCTGCGCCTTGGCTGGCTTGCCGTCAGGGGTGGTAATCTTCAGCGTCCACTCCTCCTTCTGTCCAGGGGTCAGACGGTTGCGGAAGGTTTTCCAGGCGATGTTCAGTTTCTTCTCAGGCAAAGGACGGGCGATGCTCATCATTCGGGTATAGCACTTACCTTGCTTCACGAAACTATAGTTCAGTACGATGCCCGACGCATATTCCTCCTTGTAGGTGAAAGGCAGAGTCACGATACTGTCGCCCAACTCCCAGGCGCCCTTCTCCAGCAGTTTGTTACCGGCGATGATGGAATATACGATGTGCGCTCCGTTCTCCGAAGAGCCCACCTGGATATAGACCGGCTTGCCATCACGAGGGAAAGTCTTCGCCGTCTGATAATACCATTCGGTAGTTGGCTCCACCGGATGGGTATCCTTCATGCTGAAAAGGGTGAATTTCTGCTGCAGGGTGTCCTGTCCGCAGATTGCCTCCAGCTGATGAACGCCAGATTTCCAAACGAGGGAAGAAGATGCAGAAGCAGCATATTCCTTGATAGAAACCGGTGCATTCGCCTCGGCATCCTTCCATTCGCCCTTATCAATTCGATATTTCAACCTACTAGAAATCGGCATTCCACTGGCATTGCGGTAAGCGAAGGTCACCGTCTTCAGACTGTCTGTTTCGATACGCTTAGGAAGATTCACCGTGAGGATGGTTGGTTTGGTGCCCAGAGGCAGACTCATCACGCCCTCGTGGCTCTCGCCGCTGATGTCGGTAACGATGGCTGAGACCTCGAAGTTGAAGAAACGGGCCTTGCGCATGAAATCGCTCATATCAGCCTCGTCTTTTCCTGACAAGGAAGCCTCCAGCGGAATCTCTACGTCGAAGGTTCCGTCCTCACGAGTCACGCAACTGTCAGTCTTCACCAACTGTCCGGCAGAGCCTGCGCCCCACCACCAGAGCTGGTTTCTGCGGGTCACCTGATACTCCACCTTGGCACCCTGCACAGGCACACCGGCATAGGTCTTTGCCGAAGCTTTCACCACCACGGTGTCGCCCCAGTTATATTTCTCGTTCACCTTCGGGAAGGTAATCTCGAAGGTTGGACGCTTGTATTCCTCAACTCTGAAATATTCGCTTGCTGTACCATTCACGGAGATGGAATACTGTCCTGTCTTTCCCTCCTTCGGGAGTTCGAAATCTACCGAAGCCGTACCATATTCATCGGTCGTAACCTTCTGTTCTGCCACCTGATTCCAGTTGGCATCACTCAGGACAAACTTCAGTTCCATACTCTTTCCTGGCACGCTGGCATCCAACCCCTTCTTGACAGTATAGAAAATGGCTGAGGCATGTACCTTCTGTCCTGGGCGATAGAGAGCACGGTCGGTATAAACCTGATATTTAGTCTCGTTATCCTTCTTCTCATAATAGCGGGTACGGCTGAGATAGATGTACTTGGCTGGCGTAAACTTGTCATTGTTGGTAGAAACCAATACCTCTCCATCCACATTTTTGAAGTAAGCCTCACCGTTCTCATCTGTTGTCAAGCGGGCATGAACTATTCGCTTGTCCTTCTTCGTCTTGAAATCATACCGCTGGTCGTAGAGTTCTATCTTCGCCCCAGCGATAGGCTGCCCATCTGTAGCATTCACCACCACATAGCGATGTTTATCATCCGGCAACTGCTGGATCATCACCGCCAGATTGCTGACATAGAAGAGTTCTCGCTGCGGAGCGATGCCGGTATTATCCGAAGTCACCTCCATCAGATAGGCACCTAATGGCAGATTGCCACCGATTTCGATGGAATCCTTTACCTCTTCGTAATCCGGACGACCATAGTAGTTGCGGCTGAAATCCTTCTGATGCAGCTTCGTAGTCTTCTTCAGGAGCATCTTATAGGTTGCCTCATCCTGCACGTTATAATCATTATCCGCCGTGATGTTGAGGCGTGAAATGCTGACCTTCAGATTCTGGAGATTGCGCACATTCAGATGCACCCACTTCTTTTCTGTAGGGCGCAGCACCAAAGGCATATCCTCCACTGAGAACATCGGTTCGGTGAGTCTTTTCTGTGCATTTCTAAGCACATTCATTCTCGACCATCCACCCCAGTGGCTCAGCGCATAGTTGATATAGTTAAGCTTATCCTGCGGTTTGGCATCGGTAGCACCTTCCATGAAGCGGAAATGCTCCACGGCAAGTTCGCCTGCCTCCGGAATATCCTGATAGACGTGGATGAGCGAGTCGATGGTATGGAGATACTTCGACTTCTTCACCTCTCTCACGTCGTCCTGGCGGTATTTCTCGATGAGTTTGTAGGCACAGAGACAAGCCGCACCTCTATTTCCCACCTTATTATAATAGGTGTACAGCTGCAGATACGCCTCCTTGCTGTCTGCCTCGAATCCGATGAGATGAAGCAAATCATTTTTGAAGGAACTTCCGTCCACCCCTTTTAGAGTCAGCGGCACATACTCAGTAGAAGCATGCTTGGCAAGAAGCTCTGGGTGCGCCATCGCTTTCTTGAAGAACTCCTGGCTCTTCTTTAGGTTTACCTTTCGCTGGCTTTGATCATAAGAAGCATCCTCCCTTTGTTCCAAAGAAGCCTCATCCACTTCTATTCCATACGGATTATCATGATATACCTTGCCGAGCACAGCATATCTCACCGCTTTCAGCATCGGGTCATTTGTCTTCAAAGCTTCAGCCTCCATCCGCTTCACATTCGGCGTCAGTGAGTCTGCAGAAATCTCTTTCCAGAGCGTCACCTGCCTCATCTCAGCCGCCAGCAGCTGACCGTAGTCTTTAGCCGCAGAAGCCTTGGAGATGATTTTCTGCATCACCCCAATTTCGCTCTTCGGCTGGTCCTTCTGAGCGATGATGTCAGCTTGCTTCCACAAGTTGTCATAAGTTTGAGCCGTAGTTTGCATCATGGCAAACACAACTATGATAAGTGTTATAATGTTTCTTTTCATAAGCCAAGTGCACATTATGTTAACAATTGTCAGATTTCTAACCTATTCTAATTGCAAAAATACAAAAAATATCCGTTATCTAACCTTATAACTGAAAGTTTTTGCTATCTTTGCACCAAAATAATGTTATTTACTAAATTAAGCATTCATTATATAATACTAAATTAAGTAATTAGAATACAGAATCAACACTTCAATACAAGAATAAATAACAATATAAATACTAAAAAGACAATGGCAGAGAAAAAGTATGGTCATTTTGATGACGCCAATCGCGAGTACGTGATTACAGATCCAAAGATTCCATGGCCTTGGATCAACTATTTGGGTAACGAGGATTTCTTCTCGCTCATCTCCAATACAGCAGGTGGTTATTCTTTCTATAAGGATGCCAAGTTCCGTGGCGGCGAGTATCATATCACCGTGAAAAACCCAGAGGGCAAGGAGAAGGGAGTGAAGCAAATCATCGTAGATGGCAAACCTATTGAGGGCTGCGTCATCCCTTGTCAAGCAGGCAAACACGAGGTAATCGTAGAGATGCAAATTGCCCAAAACTCATAAATACATATAAAATCGGCAAAATAAGCAAACGTTTATTTTGCCGATTTTCTTATTTTTTATACCTTTGCGGCAAATTAGAAATAAAAAATGAGATGAAGAAGATTTTATACTTTGTAGCAGTCCTAACTGCCACCGCCTTTATCACAACAACAAATACAAGTTGCAAGTATGCTCCCGACCAGCATGATGGCGACACGGTATCTGCCAGCGAATTTTATCCAGAGGACACAACTGCCGCTCATGCCAAGAAGATGGCGAAGATCGCAGCCATAAAAGCAAGCAAGGATAGTGTAGGCATATATTATGTAGGAAGCGGTTCCACCAAAGACCAGATTCAGCTTGTCTCCTACCCTTCCCGTCGTGACACCTTATTATATAGTAAGACCCGGCACGTAAAAGTAAAGGGAAGTGCAGACATCGACCACGTGGTTCGTGTGGATTTCTATCTGCTTAATGGCAAGGATTCGCTTGTGAAATACGTGGAGGAAGTGGATTTGAAGGAGCATCTCTAAGAGATTCATCGTTCTCATATCATCATATCTTGCCTATTTCTATAAAAAACATATAAAATCGGCAGAATAAGCTATGGTATATTTTGCCGAAACAATTCTTTTTTGTATCTTTGCGGCAACTTTAAACAAAAGATATAGTATGATTGTAGGAAGAAAAGAAGAAATCGCAGAACTTGAAAAGTTGTACCATAGCGACCGTCCCGAGTTCGTTGCCATATATGGACGCCGACGTGTTGGCAAGACTTTTCTTATCAAACAAGCACTGAAAGGACGCATTACCTTTCAGCATACAGGCGTATCACCAGTTGACCAAGACAATGAAAAAAGTCGCATGAAGACTCAATTGGAAAGTTTCTATTACGCCTTGCTCAACCAAGGTTTAGAAGGATACAAAGCACCCAAAACATGGATGGAGGCATTTTTCCTACTCGAACAACTCTTGCAGAATCTTGACAATGGTGAGCGGCAAGTAGTATTCATAGACGAGTTACCTTGGATGGATACCCCACGCTCTGGTTTCCTTCCAGCCTTTGAGAACTTTTGGAATGGCTGGTGTAGTGGCAGGGACAATATCATGTTAATCGTTTGCGGTAGCGCAACCTCTTGGATTCTTAGCAATCTCTCTAAAAACAAGGGTGGGCTATATGGACGCTTAACTGCAGAAATCAAACTGTCCCCTTTCACATTGAAAGAATGTGCCATGTACTTTGAACATGCCAATATACAGATGAGCCAGTATGACATATTGCAAAGTTACATGGTTTTCGGTGGAATACCTTATTATATTAGCTACTTCCAAAAAGGATTGAGTTTTGAACAGAATACAGACAAGATTCTCTTTGGTAACAAACCGAGACTAAAGGATGAGTTCAACCGATTATTTGCTGCTATCTTCAATAATCCAGAAGATAGCAAAAAGGTTGTACGCTTATTGGCAACTCGGCACAGTGGGTTTACCCGAGAAGAAATCAGCAAAGCTACAGGATTGCCTTTAGGTGGTGGCTTGAGCAAGACTTTAGCAGCTTTGGTTGAAAGCGATTTCATTACATGTTATTCCCCATATGGTATGCCGAAAAGTACAATCTGTTACAAACTGATAGACAACTTCTGTCTATTCTGGCTAAAATATGTAGAAGAAAACAGCAAGGATGCAGGATTCATCAGCGATAATATGACTTCCGACATCTTGAAGGCATGGCATGGTGTTGCTTTCGAGGAAGTTTGCTGGCAACACATCCAGCAAATCAAACGAGCCTTGGAAATCGGTGGGGTAAAATCATCACTCTCAGCTTGGAATGTAAGAGGAGATGAAAATCAAGATGGCACTCAAATAGACCTCTTGATTATCAGAAACGACAATGTGGTGAACTTATGTGAAATGAAGTTTGCCAGTTCCCCTTACACCATCAGCAAGGAAGAGGAAATACGCTTGCGCCATCGCATAGAAGCACTCAAAGCCACTCTTTCTCCCAAGCAAACCATTCACCTCACTATGATTACCACCTATGGTGTTGCTTATGGCAAGCATAGTGGCATTGTACAAAAAGAGGTTACTATGGATAGTCTATTTGAATAGAATCGAAACGATAATCCTTATTGATGGCAAACTCTCCTTCCGAGAATTTCATTCCACATAGATTGATGGTGTTGTCGCCACGCTCTATCACCATATCTATCTGAGCGGCCCGCTGATCAGCCTCCCCACTACTCCTACTCCGCCATGAATATAAATTGGTGGATACACCAGCTATACCCAACCGCTGCTTGACCTGAGAGTCATGTAAAGCTCTGCCATCTCGTATCTTGACCGCATCATCCCCTTGGTCTTCAGAAACGCTTCCGATTCTCCAAGAGAAAAAGGTTGCAGGAATAGACGATGGGTAAGACGACCATAAAGTCCACCATGATTATTGATGAGTTTGTCCATCATCCAGGAAGTGGCAGAGCCACAGACTATCAGAACGATGTCGCGACGTGCCGAAGCCCATCCATTCCAGAAGTGCTCCAAGGCAGAGATAAAACAAAGATAGCAAGAAAAAGCAATTATTGGCTATATCTTACACAGTTTTAAGCCAATAATACATATTTTTAAACATTATTGGCTAAATTCTACATTCCTTTCAGCCAATAATGCATATTTTTCTAAAAGAGCAAAAGCATTTAAAGGATCATGCTGCAAAGATACATCTTATTTTCAAAAGTCCAAACGAAAATAAGCAAAATCAAGCATTTCCAAACCAAAAATTCCATTTTTTAGATGCATATCCAAACCAAAAATTATCATTTTCATTGCATTTCCAAACCAAAAAGAACTCTGCTTCGATGCATATCCAAACCAAAAGCCTATACTTGGGCTATTACTACTATAGCAAAAAAGGTGGGTGTACTACAGAATACCATAATACACCCACCGCTTACATTAAATTTATCTTACAATAATCTTTTTCCCATTGTGAATATATACACCAGGAATATTTGGCTTAGCAAATAGCTTAACACCTTGTAACGTGTACCATACACCCTTCTTTTCCACATTTATATTAGAAATACTCGTAGAAACATTTTCCTCCACAATGTGAGTAAAGTATTTCCATACCTCAGCATTCCTGTAAGCTTGCTTAGTGCCAACAGGAACATAGAGAATGCACTTGTCGTAATCAACAGCACCATTAAAAATGCCTTCATCGACAACATAAGGAATGGACGAACGGCAATGTATCTCCCGAATTCCTCTATCACAGTTAAACATCCAATTATGTGCAAACTCAACATCAGCAACTGGCAATGTGACATTACATAAGTTTATACTTGCTCCAAAAGCCTCATGTCCGCATTTCTTCACATTGTCACCGATAACGAGTTCTTTCAGGTAATAGCAGGCATACATAGCCAACCCGTCAACTTCTGTCACAGGAAGACCATTAACGGTTGCAGGAATCTCTACATTTCCTCGATAAGGATTGTAGCCCCTTACCACTTTTAGCGCAGAACCATCATCAGTATATTTATAGTAGATACCATCAATATACATCAAGCCTTCATCGTCGCTGATAGCACAGACATCCAATGTGTCCGTAGCTGCCGCATATTCATTATTCCCGTCTTGAATAGCAACCAAGAGATACATACCATTTTGAGGGAATGTTATCTTATTGCCTTCTATTTGAGGAACTTGATAAGCAGTTTCCACTCCTGGTGCTAGAGCGTACGAATATCTGACAGGAAGACCTGAAGATGCGGTTGCATTCATTTCTATCGTAGAACCAACCTTAGCTTTTATCTCTTGGTCCCAAGTGATTGTTTGCTTCTTTAACTCTCTCTTTAGAACTGTGAGTGTACCAGTTATGTAGCTCTTCACTTCATAATTATCAGCTTCTACACCATATACGGTAATAGGATATTCACCAGGAGCACTTTCCACCGTAGCAGTTGTCTCAAAAGTAGGTCGCTTGGTCAAAACAGACTCGTCCTCACCATTCTTGAAACCTGTGTAGTTTGCCTTGAACTCTGGCATGGCATCGCCTTGCTTCTTGGTATAGTTACCAGCAGAAATAGTCAATGAAGCCTTGGTAATAGCCAAAGAACCATTTTCGAAGTGAACATTGTAGTTTTTGATACTACCTTGACGAACCTCGATGGTATAGCTTCCAACCTGGGATGACTTGTCGGCAGAGCAGACTATCTCAGGAGTTCCATCCAATACTGTGCCCTCGGTCTCGAACTCGAACACAGGATTAGCATCGCCATAAACACGACTATAACTCTTCGCACGAACAACTACAGCATCTGCCTCGACAACTGTCAGGCGTCCCTGCTCGTAGCTGATGTCATAATTCTCAGCATCGGCACCGCTGATAGTAACAGCATACTCTGCAGGAGCACTTGCCTCATTTGCCTCACAGGAGAATACAGGTTGCTTGGTCAGAACTGATTCATTCTCACCATTCTTAAAGCCAGTATAACTTGCCTTAAACACAGGCATTGCATCACCCTGCTTCTTGGTATAATTGCCAGCGGAGATAGACAATGGAGCCTTAGTAATCACAAGACTACCTGATTCGAAGTGGACATTGTAGTTCTTGATACTGCCTTGTTTTACCTCGATAGTATAAGATCCTACAGGAGAATTTGCAACTGCAGAGCAGACAATCTCCGGAGTACCATCCAAGGCTGCACCCTCGGTCTCAAACTCCAACACAGGATTCTCGTCACCATACTGACGGCTGTAACTCTTGGCACGAACAACTACAGCATCTGCCTCGACTACTGTCAGGCGTCCCTGCTCGTAGCTGATGTCATAGTTTTCTGCCTCAGCACCGCTGATAGTAACAGCATACTCTGCCGGAGCACTTGCCTCATTAGCCTCACAGGAGAAGACTGGTTGCTTGGTCAGAACTGATTCATTCTCACCATTCTTAAAGCCAGCATAACTTGCCTTGAACACAGGCATGGCGTCACCCTGCTTCTTGGTATAATTGCCAGCGGAGATAGACAATGGAGCCTTAGTAACGGTAAGAGTACCAGGAATATACGAGATTTCATATTTATCAGAAACTGCACCAGAAGCTACAATATCATACTTTCCAACTTTACTACTATTATCTACAATCGTAGAAATGGATGCAGAAACAGAAAAGCCAGCCTCAGAATCCCCATCTCTAAAACCAGAGTAAGTAATATTAAACTCAGGATTAGCATCTCCATAAACTTTAGTAGTATTAGCAACATGAGCAGTCAATGGTATTTTCACTACAGTAACAGCACATTTCGCTTGAATCAAATTATCCGCAGTGGAAGCAATAATACTACACTGTCCAGCAAACCTTGCGATAATCATACCATTATCACTGACAGTTGCCACTTTCTCATTATCAGATTTCCAAAGTATCGTTTTATCGGTGCAATTTTCAGGCAACAAAGAAGCCGTTAACTGTCGAGAATCGCTAACCTCCAACTGTATATTGCTTTCGCTGATAGAAACAGAAGTTACAGGAACATACTTCACATCAACTACAAAGGAGAGAGGATCCATTCGATAGGTACGAGCCTTGACATCAGAGAAAATGATATTTTCTAACTTAACAATCTGATTGCCCACTATGCCTTTATCAGCCTTAATCCACAGTCCTATGACAGAGCCTATATTTCCAGAAATGGATGTATTATCAGAAGACATACAAATAATACGAACTTTACCATTGCCCAATTGCTTTGTCTGCAACTGATGATTACCACATCTGCCAGTCAACCTTGTTTTGCTTAAATCCAGAGACAAGCCATTCGGCAAAACTACATCCATCTGAAAAGCAGTCATCTCACTCTCGTTGGACAATTCCAAGGAGAAAGCTTTACTAACTTCTGGCGAAATCTCACCACCCTTGACAGCTACATCGTTCTGTTCTTTTGTTCCCACAAAGAGTTGTGAATTATCCAATTTCACATCTCGATTATTTACATCTGAGAAAATAGAATTCTTCAGTTTAATATAGCCACCCGAAAAATCACTGGAAGCTCGCACAGAAATACGTACTAAAGCGCCCTGATTTCCTTTTATCGACTCACCTTGAGTAGAATATCCCAAGATTCTAACAGCGCCATCCGACATCAAGTTAGAACTCACAGAGAAAGAAGATGATCCCCTATCTGTAAGAGAGATATCAAAATTGCCATTCGACTTCGAGGCAATTTTTAAACCTTCAGGCAGTTCGATATCAGTCTGAAAGCCACGAAACACCTGACTATTATCCAAATTTAGGGTAATCGTCTTCGAATCACCAGGAGCTACGTTCACTGGCGCTATATAAAAGGTATCCTTTGCTCTTGATGCAAGCGGCAATGCCAACAGCATCAAGAACAAAAGTACCATTGTTTTATTTAGTCTTATCATACCTTAACCATTATTTTACAGTAATCTTGACTACCTGTCCGTTCATCTTCACAAGATAAACACCAGCTTGCAAAGCTATCTTAGATGTCTCAGAAGCAAGACAGAATGTCTTCACAAGGATACCTGAAGTGGTATATATATAAATAGGTGTACCCTTCAAGCCTGTAAACATCAGACCATCTGCAACTACCTTGACAGAAGTGCCGTCCACGCCAATACCATCAATAGAAGTTACTTCATTATTACGAGAGGTCAAACGATAGCCCTTAGCCTCAACATCAGAGCCGATAGCATTGGTTACACCTATACTCTTTGCATCCAAATTCTTCTTTGAAGACAAACAGAAGATAGGCTGTCCATCCATGAAAGTACTATTGCTAAGTGAATAAACGACAACACGCAAAGTATGAACATTCAACTTAGAGTAACTCAACTGATGGGTTGTAGCCATCACTCCACTCAACTTCACTTCCACATCATTTACATTTACCGGCAAAGTAATATCAGCCTGCAAAGCAGCAAAGTTACTATTATTGTCTAATGCTATATCAATATTAGACTTGTCTTGTTGAGACAATACTAAGCAATCCAAAGAACGGTCTGAAAAAGAAGCATCATCCATTGCAGAAACACCATAGCCCTTAGCCATTGCAACCTGCTCTTTCACCTGCAAAACCTGTTGCATAATCAAGTCTGTTGTACCCGTTACATCGGAAATTGAAATATGGTCATCACTATTCACGTCGGCAGCCTCAAAAGCGAATGTTCCTGTCACCTTATTAAATATATAATTGACGGTATTAACAGCATCCACGACATTGATCTCATCATCATCATTAGAGTCACCTTTCAATACAGGCAAAACCTTCACCTGACAAGATGCCTCCACCTGACTTCCATCCTGTGAAGTAGCCTTAATGACTGCATCACCAGGAGCTATTGCAGAAATCACTCCATCCTCGGACACCTTAGCCACATCCTCATTGGTAGATGACCAGATAAAACTTGCATTGGTAGCATTAGTTGGAGCAACAATAGCAGAGAGTTGCGCCGTATGATTCTTTCTGATTGCCAAGTTTTCTTGGCTCAAAGAGATAGAGGAAACCATTGTAGGGTCAACAGTTATAGTACAAGTTGCCTTGGCACCACCGCCATCATTTGCAATAGCATGAATAGACGTTTGACCTACCTTATGAGCTGTTACTACACCATCGGCAGATACCGATGCCACAGTCTCATCATCCGACTTCCAATCTACCTTCTTATTGGTAGCTTCATCAGGACCTACGGTTGCTGCAAGGCTTAAAGTTTCACCGGACTTTAAATGAGCGTCAGATTGGTTCAGGGTAAGAGAAGACAAGAGAGTATTCTCTGTGATTCTCTTGAATGTTCCCCAATTCTCCCACGTAGGAGAATATTGATAATCTCCCAAGACATCAGGATACTCGTCATTATCCTTAGGGACAAACAAAGTACCATTAGTTTCAACATCTGAAGGGAAATTAACCAAGCCCTCTGGGGGAGTCATGGCGTATGACTTCACATACTTGATGCCGGTACATCCCTCAAAAGCATTTTCACCTAAAGATGTAATATTCTCGCTCAAAGAAATCCATTCTATACCATTACACCCCTTAAATGACTCCTTACTTACCGTAGTGAGGTCACCCTTTGGAATCTTCACATAAGGAAGACTGACGCAACTTTTGAAAGCTCCCACACCAAGACCATACACGGTCTCTGGTATATTAACCCCACTAAGAATTGAATCATTTTCGAAAGCCGAAGGACCTATTACCAACAAGTTCTTACCCAAGTCAAGATTTCTCAAAGAACTACAATTTGAGAAACTGTTGTCTGAGGTACTTGTCATACTCGCTGGGAAAGTCACATTATCAAGGGAAGCACATTCCGAGAAGCCATAATCACCAATTTGACTAAGGTTTTCACTGAATCTTACAGACTTCAAAGCAGAACAGCCACGGAATCCCCACATATTGATAGAAGTGATATTGTCAGGTACATACACATTCTCCAAGCCTGTACAATAAGAGAACATATATTTATCCACCACTTTCAAGTACTTGCCCAAAGTCAAGTTCTTCAATTCTGCAATTGAATAGAATGGAGAACGAGAAGGCTGGTCTGTATTATAAGACAACCTGCGACCTAAATATAGAGTCTCAATAGGACAATCTCTGAACAAGCCATTATTTTCTTCAGAAGAACCATACCCCATATCTATTATATCAGAAGCATCATCAAATATCACAGTATTCAAGGATGTGCAGTTGGTAAACATTTTATCACCCATTTTGTTCACTACTGCCGGAATTGTGATTATCTTCAATCCGCTACATCCAGAGAACATATATTTTGGGAGATAAGGGCAAGATGTCGATAACCTAACACTCTCTAATGCAGTATCATCTTCAAAAACAGAATATCCAATAGCTGTCACAGAATTAGGAATCACAATACTTCTTAACTTACTCATTCCTTCGAATGTTCCATTACCTATAGAAGCCAAACTCTCTGGCAAGGTAAGAGAAGCGCAATTATTTACTTTATAGAGCAATTTGTCCTTACAATAGGTCACAGTTCCTGCCTGCGAAAAACGAACGTCGGTCAAAACATGTTGATTACAGAAAGGTGATTGACCGTAATCACTTGTATAATCAATGTTTCTTCCCATATAAAGAGAAGTCAAGGGACAATTGTAAAACAAAGGCTTATATACATCATCATAATCATCATCATTTTTACAATTATAATTATTATAAAAAGCTCCACTTCCTAACCAAATAGCCTCATTAGAATCTTCAAATGTCAAGTTAGTAAGTCCATAACATTTAGTGAAAGCAAAGTTGCCAATAGAAGTCAATCTACTCGGGAAAAAAAACGTATTAATCCTTAATTCCGCAACACTATAGTTTAACATTATTTATAAGTGCCTGAGCAACAAAAAGTTGCCCAGGATTTTGCCATGTCAGAATTTTCACTTACCTTAGTGTTGCGAAAAGAAGACAAGCAAAACTCTAATATGACATGGCAAAGATACAAATAAAATCTGAGAAACTCACTCCTTTTGGAGGATTTTTTTCTATTATGGAGCAATTTGATGCTCTTTTAGCTCAAACCATAGATTCCACCTTGGGAT
>OBCL01000046.1_pt1 | contig 34671 bp, 26 predicted proteins | sample 1495931 | NCBI WGS metagenome assembly OBCL01 (sample SAMN03418275, study PRJEB22391) | human gut metagenome | biome: human-gut; feature: organic feature; material: feces | host: Homo sapiens | place: Tanzania | collected 2013-01
AACTGTGCGTTTTGGCGAAGCTCCTCCCGCCTGCATACCTTGCCGGCGGTTTGACATTCTGACAGGGTGAAAATATGGCGAAAACGGCAAAAAACAAAAAACGAATAGAAAAGTTCAAGCGGTTTTTAAAACGGAATATGACACCCACATGGGCAAAGCGATTTACATATCAAGTTGTGGCTTTTTTGGTCAGCGTTTCAATGCTTGTTATGGTGGTTTCGTACGCATTCAACAAAACCTTTGACGAGCACGATTTGAAATTTGTTGACGGATTTACAATCACGGCTCACACAGGTGCGTACAACACGCCCGACAACTCTATGGAATCGCTCGAAAAGGCAATTGAGCACGGTGACGCTTCGTTTGAAATTGAGGTGCGACAGCGACCTAACGGCACAATCGTTATGAGCAACGACATCATCAACACCAACACTGACGGCACGGAAATCACCGCCGCTTTTCAAAGAGTGAAAAAAACCGATATGCATCTAAATCTTGACATCAGAGAAACAAGGGTGCTCAAAAATCTTCACGATTTGATAGTTGATTACAGCCTCACCGACCGTGTGACACTCACGGGAATTGAAGTTTTTCAGGCAAACAAGGTCAAGGAAAACTGCCCGGGAGTTGAATATTATGTCAACTATATGCCAAGCAGAATTAACATTTTCACCGAAGATTATCAGCAAAAAATCATTGATATGCTCGAAAAAACGGGAGCTATAGGCATAAATTGCAACTACAAATACGCATCACGAACCTTGTCGAATTTATTGCACAAAAACGGCTACAAGCTCTCAATTTGGACAGTTGACAGGAAGTACCAAATCAAGCGTGCCCTCGTCAACACCGCCGACAACATCACAACCCACAACCCGCAAAAGGTTCAGCACATCATCAACAAATGGGGAAAATAAAAAGCCAAGAAATTTCTTGGCTTTTATATTTTATTGACATACACTGCCTAATACTGTATAATCTACACGGACAAAGGAAACTATCGATTAACGGTAGGCGGTTAGCTCTCTGTTTAGAGGGCAATGCCCTCTAATACCAATTAGGGGGTGATGCTATGGAATATTTAACTTTTATAGTGATTATTCTTTTTGCAGCAACAGGCTACATAATAAGCATAAAAAAATAACCGCCCCACTGCCATAGGAATCGGTTATTTAATCATCTTATGAGCTGACCGTCTATCCGATAAGCCCTTTGTCTATTATTATATTATCACAACGCATTATTTTTGTCAACATAACGCAAAAATATTATTTTAATATCGACAGCCACTTATCTGTGAGTTCGAACGTGTCGTTTTCGAACAGGCTGTTGTGGCATCTGAACACCATATCAACAAACAGGAGCGATTCTATTCTCTCCTTTGACGAAAGCGGAGCAAAGTATTCTACAAGCTCGGCTTTTTTCTTTTTTACATCGTCTGTTGTATCGGTCAATTCCGTGCCGATAAATCTCGCAATATCAAGTTCAAGCGGTGCAATGTAGCCGATTGGATCAATGGCAGTAATCAAATCATCGCTTTTCATAATATTGTATCTGTGCATATCGCCGTGCACAAGGAAGTATTCGTCATTGCCGAAAACATCGTCATAGAGTTCATTTGCCTCGGCCACAAGTTGCATAATTTCCTCATTGCGATAAACAAAATCGTTTTCGTCAAGTTTACCGTGAAGGATGCTTGAATAATTGTGGAATTTGTGGCGGTCGCTTTCGCTGATTTTTATATCCCTATAGCTGTCGAGAGCCTTTTTGAAAAACTCAAGCACGGTTTTGTCATCCTTGTCAAAATCAGGCAAATCGCTGTCCATCTGTTGCATAAGAATTGCCGAGCAAGTGTCGTCATAATCATACAGCTCACACATAAATGTGGCAGGCAAGGTTTGATAACAACTTCTTTCAGGCTCGTATCTGTCAATAAACGGCGGAATCATTTTAAGCACGCAATTGCCGTATTTTATGCTGTTTGCCAAAAAGATAATGCCGAAATGCGAAGTCTTGACAACTCTGTAATCGGTTATCTGCCATTTTTTGAGAAGATTTGGAATTTCGTTTTCAAATCGGCGACTCCAATTTTTTGTCTGTGACGGATAATTCTCAAACAAATATCTGTTGAGCCTGCTGACGCTGTTGAAAATTTCTCTGTAATCAACATTGTTGTCCCTTGCATTGATAAGTGCTTCAAGGTACTTCAAATCCGCAGGATATGTGAGCTTGAAATTATTGTTAAAATCAAAATACAACTTGATTTTGCTGTCCTCCGGCAACTGCTGGGTCACCTCGGTCAGCTTGCTTTCGGGGTCGAAATTGTCATAAAGCAGTTTGAAATCAAAGCCCTCCGGCGACTGCATAAGATAATATCTGTCACGATAAACCTTTTGAATATCATAGCAACCGAGCGAATCGGTAATTGCCTGTGCAGTTACAACAGCAGAATTTTCATCAAGAAACGCAAAATATTTGTCAATGAGTTCTCCTGTAATCATCGGACGAACCGCATCGCAAACAATAACCTTGTCGCAATCATAATTTTTGTTGATATATTCAAGTGCGTTGACAAGCGAATAATTGCGAGTGTCACCGCCGTTTGTAAAATCCACCCTGTCGTTTCCGGCAAGGTTTGTCAGATAACTTTTGTTTGCCTCAACATTTGTGACAATCAGCACCTTATCCACGGTTTTTGCCTCAAGAATTGCATCAACAACATATTCAATTACCATTTTGCCGTTGATTTTGTGGAACTGCTTTGGAACATTCGAACCAAAGCGAGAACCCACACCGCTTGCAAGAATTGTAACTATATTCATACTACACCTTTATTTTCTTGAAAAAAGTCGTTTAAAGAATGACGGCTTTTCTTCTTTTTTGCTGTCTGCCAAAACGGCATCAATAACTCTCTTTGAATTGTTCTTGTCAATATTAACAAAGAAGTTTGTTACTCTGTCGATATAATCGTTTTCGCAATCTTTATCAATAATCTTGATAAGTGCGTCAACCGCACTGTCCAAATCATAGCAAACAGGACCGAAGCCGTCTCTTTCGTATTCAAAGAAGCCCTTGTCATAAGTTTGAGTTTCGTAAAACTCTTCCTTATCAAACTGAGTATAAACAATCGGCTTTTTGAGATACGCAAAGTCAAATGCAATGGTTGAATAGTCGGTTACCATAACCGATGATTCGGCAAATACCTTATTGTAATTGATAAAGCCTTCATTAATTGCAAACACATCGTTTTTCTTAAAGTCAACAGCCTGCTTTCTGAAAATAGGATGAAGGCAGAACAAACCGGTATAACCCTTTTCTCTCATCTTTGCAAGCAAGCGCTCATCATTGATAAGTCCGTTGTAGAACTTATAATAATCCGTATTTACAAAGCCATCATAATAAACACTTGAGGTCTTGTCGTCATAAGCACCCTTGATGCTCTTTCGCCAAGACGGAAGCACAAGAAGTTGCTTTTTTCTGTCATCATACAGAGCATCAAAACGAGGAAGTCCCGTAATTACGCATTGGTCGGCAGTCATATTGTATCTGCCGTCAATAATTGCCTGACGCTCGTTTACACCCGTATTAAAGAAAATTTTAATATTTTTATTGTAATGATTAAGCCAAACCGAACAGTCACCGCAGTTTACACCGTGATTCATAAAATAAAAATCAAAGTGGTACATATCTACAAAATACGGTCTGTCGTCCTCAAATGCGTTGATGGTAAACTCACCGGCACTTGAAGAAACGATTTTGTCCGCAAGGAGAAAATAATACTTAAACTCGGTATCCTCAAAATACACAACCTCACCGATTGCTTCAAGGCGGTTTTTAACCTCATCGCTTGCCGCTCTGCCGATTGTAAATATCGGTCTTACACCGTTCGGAATGTGCTCGCTGATATACTTGAACACAACTTCACCGCTGTCACCGGCATTGTCGATTCTGTCGGAGAAAAGCCAAACACTGCCCTTTTTCTCCTGCTCTTTTTTAAATTTCGGGAAGCCTGCTCTTATTTCTGCAAGGTCATCTCTGCCGATTTCTTTAAGGTAATCAACGCAAGCTTTTTCAGCATTTTCCACATAAGCTTTAAGGTCTTTAGGAACGGAAACCTTAATTGCTTTACGCATACTTCTTACAACATATTTGCCGTAAACTTTATATGACGGCTTAAACAGATTTTTAGTAGAAATAAACTTGCTGTATGACATTGAAACCGATGTTTCATTACCGCCGTATGAAATGTACGGTCTAAAGCAAATCTCGGTTTCCTTTACGCCTTTAAGGCTGAATTCACATTTGCAAAGATAATAATAGCTCGGATGTCCGAGTTTACCGACAACATTTGATGGATCGTAAGGTACAAGTTCAGGTGTTACCTCTTGGTCGCCAAAGCGAAATTTAAAGCTGACTTTGCCGTCCTTTGTGCATCTGAAAAGCCATTGTGCAACAAACACATCAACAAAAAGCTTATCGTCTTTTACATCAAGAGCAGCAATTTTGCACACCTTACCCTTTTGATTAGGCAAACAAAGTGACCACATATCCTTGTAATGAAGCGTACCTGCTTCGGCATCAAAATCTATGAGTTCAAACAAAGTCTTTCCGTACTTAATTTTGAAAGCCTCATTTTTCTTAAACATTGTCTTGTGCTTCGGATTGTTGAGAAGAATATAATCATCAATTCTGTCAAGGAGCATTTTAACTCTTTCAAGATATTCCTTTTGCTCCTGCTCATCAAGGACCTCAAGATAATAATCGTGACCGATTCTCCAATAAAGGTCATATGCAATCATTGACTGAACATACGGAATAACCTCACCGTACATCTCTTCGCAATATTTCATAAGCTCCATATGATAATAAACAAGCGAATTGATATAAAACGATTTGTCAAAAATTTGATTGTTAACCGCAGAATCGCCCAAATTACGGCGTCTGTAAAGATATAGAGCCTCGCAAATAAGACCGACCTTTTTCTTTTTGAGCATGATCTTGTTGATAAAGGTTGAGTCCTCGCCAAACTTTAATCTGCTGTCAAATCTTACATCACCGAGTGCATCACTTCTGATAAAGGTTGTTGCAGCGGTTGACTGAACGGAAAACCATTCTTCCTTGTTTTCAAGGTCGGCAACTCTTGTGCCGTTTTTAAACTTGTAATCAAGCGAATGAAAATCATCATTTTCTTCAAAAAATTGAATTCTCGCAGCAAGAACATCAATCTCGTCATAATGTTCTTCAAAAAACTTGTAGGCATTTTCAAATGACGAAAGTTCCCACTTGTCATCAGGGTCAAGGAAGGTGATATACTTTGCATCAACATACTGAAAAGCGGTGTTTCTTGCATTGCTTACGCCACCGTTTGGTATTTTTTTATACACAATATTGTCAGGATACTGCTCCTTATACTTGAGGCAAATTGCCTCGCTGTTGTCAGGTGAGCCGTCGTTAATCATAATAAGCTGAATTTTGTCAAAGCCTATCGTTTGATTAACAAGTGACAAAATCGCCTCTTCAATATAATCCTCAACATTATAAATCGGCATAATTACCGAAAACAAAAATTTATGTTCATCTTTAGTCATAATTGTTCTCCCAATAAACGAATTGTGCTTTATACCAAAGCATTAAAATACACCATAATAATATCACATAAAAAAGGTATTTTCAACCATATTATAATAAGTATATACTAAAACTTATAATTAGAGAGTGTATATATAACTATTTTGTGTATAATTTGTCAAAAAATGCTTAATATTTATATTTTTACTTGAATACAAGAAACTTATTGGGTATAATAAAGACGGTAAATTTTAAAAATTTATTCTAAATTAAAAGTAAGGAGTTTAGAAAATGGTTTATTCACATGAAGTTGAAACAATGTGTCCTGTAGCACAGGGCGTTGCTCACGGTGCTGCTCCTATCCCGGAAGAAGCAAAGTGGGTTAAGGCAAAGGAAATCAAGGATATTTCCGGCTTTACACACGGTGTAGGTTGGTGTGCTCCACAGCAGGGTACTTGCAAGCTCACACTTAATGTTAAAAACGGCGTAATTGAAGAAGCTCTTGTAGAAACAATCGGTTGCTCGGGTATGACTCACTCTGCTGCTATGGCATCAGAAATCCTCCCTGGCAGAACAATTCTTGAAGCTCTCAACACAGACCTTGTTTGTGACGCTATCAATACAGCAATGAGAGAACTCTTCCTCCAGATCGTTTACGGTCGTACACAGAGTGCTTTCTCTGATGACGGTTTGGTAATCGGTGCAGGTCTTGAGGATCTCGGTAAGGGTCTTCGTTCACAGGTTGGTACTATGTACGGTACTCGCAAGGCAGGTCCTCGCTACCTCGAAATGACAGACGGTTATGTAACAGGTATCGCTCTTGATGCAGACAACGAAATCATCGGCTACAAGTTCGTTAACTTCGGCAAGATGATGGACTTCATCAAAGCAGGTGACGATGCAAACACAGCATTCGAAAAGGCACAGGGTCAATACGGCCGTGTTGCTGACGCTGTTAAGGTTATAGACCCAAGAAAAGAATAAGAGTAGGAGGATATTATAATGGCTTTATTTGAATCATATGAAAGAAGAGAAAAGCAAATCCTTGCTGTTCTTGAAAAATACGATATTAAATCAATCGAAGAGTGCAGAGAAATCTGCCAGGCTAAGGGTTTTGACCCTTACAAAATCGTTGAAGGCATTCAGCCAATCTGCTTTGAAAACGCAAAGTGGGCATACACAGTTGGTTGTGCAATCGCTATCAAAAAGGGCGTAAAGTCAGCTGCTGAAGCTGCTGCTGCAATCGGCGAGGGTCTTCAGTCATTCTGCATCCCTGGTTCTGTTGCTGATCAGCGTAAGGTTGGTCTTGGCCACGGTAACCTCGGCAAAATGCTCCTTGAAGAAGAAACAGAATGTTTCGCATTCCTTGCAGGTCACGAATCATTCGCTGCCGCAGAGGGTGCTATCGGTATCGCTGAAAAGGCAAACAAGGTTAGACAAAAGCCTCTCCGTGTTATCCTTAACGGTCTTGGCAAGGACGCTGCACAGATCATCGCAAGAATCAACGGCTTCACATATATTGAAACCGAGATGGATTACTACACCGGCGAGGTTAAGGAAGTATTCCGCAAGGCATATTCAGACGGTCTTCGTGCAAAGGTTAACTGCTACGGTGCAAACGATGTAACAGAAGGCGTTGCAATCATGTGGAAAGAGAATGTTGATGTTTCTATCACAGGTAACTCAACAAACCCAACAAGATTCCAGCACCCTGTTGCAGGCACATATAAGAAAGAAAGACTTGAAGCAGGCAAAAAGTACTTTTCAGTTGCTTCAGGTGGCGGTACAGGCCGTACACTTCACCCTGATAATATGGCTGCAGGTCCTGCATCATACGGTATGACAGACACAATGGGTCGTATGCACTCAGACGCACAGTTCGCAGGTTCTTCATCGGTTCCTGCTCACGTTGAGATGATGGGTCTCATCGGTATGGGTAACAATCCTATGGTTGGTGCTACCGTAGCTTGTGCAGTTGCTGTCGCAGAAGCTCTCTAATAAAGGGTTTCGGGGCTTTTCGGAGTCTTGACACAACCGCAAAAATTTGATGAAAAAAAACGCTTGGGATTCCTCTCCCAAGCGTTTTTTATTATAGCCAAAATAATTATGTTGTGATATAATTAACACATAAGTTAAAAGCCTAAACAAAAAAATACAAAATTAATCAAATTCATGTGAATTCAGCAAGACTGTCGTAACGGTATTTACATTAATAAGATTGGAGATAATTTATGAGTGATATTTTAATAAACACTATTATTGAGCATACGAATTTAATGTTTTATAATTTTTCGATTACATTAAAAACATGTGATATGGATACGATTTTATGCGATATGCCAATATGGAAACATGTATACCATACTTTACATTCTTTGGATCAATGGTACATTAACCCCGAAATATATAATGAACCGGATTTTCATGAACCGAAATTAAATAGTCTTGATGATTTTGATAATCAAAAGGTATTATCACGAGAAATGTTAATTGATTATTTTGAAACAATCAAAGACAAAATAATGGAATATTTAAATTCGTTAAGTGATGAGGATTTATATGAAAAACCCGAAGGGTGTGAGTATAACAGATTATCGTTAATTTTAGGTCAATTTAGACACTTTCATTGCCATATGGGTAATATAAACGCAACAACTATCTATAACACAAACAAATGGCCACGAGTGCTTGGTATGTATTGGTTAGATAAAATCAATGATTGCGAAGATATAAATGACTTATATGAATGACTTTATATATTAAACCCCTAAAGAAACACACCATCTTTGAACCCAATAATATCTATAGCAAAATGATTGTATATATTGATATGTTATAAATTAAATAAAATGTTAATACCGAGAGAATTTGGTTCAATTCGCCTTGTTTCAGACGATTCGTATCATTTTGACATAGAGATAAAAGACGGAAAAACGACTGTAAAAATCGGAAAGACAGACATTTTCCATATTTTCGAATTCGGCAACGAATAATAGAATATACAAAAAAGGACTTGAAGTTTAAACTTCAAGTCTTTTTTTCGTCTGCTTTACATGGTCATAAGCCGTTTTTTTCTGAAAATTCTTGTTCATTTGCTTCTCCGAAATTAGGTTTATCTGTCGCTGTCAAAGGCAAACAATCCTGCACCGATTGCACCGCAAAATTCAGGCTTATCGGATATGAAAATCTTTGTGTTCAACTGTTTTTCAAGTTCGGTTACAACGCCCTTGTTGTTTGCAACTCCGCCCGTCATCATTACACCGTCTGCACCGACCGCCTTGCTTGCAAGAGCCTTCGTCTTTATCGCAACGCTTTTGTTCAAACCGTGAATAATATCGGCTATCTTTTTATTTTCGGAAATCAGCGATATAACTTCGCTTTCGGCAAACACCGTGCACATATTTGAAATTGAAATATCCTCGCTGTATTTCAAGCCGTCATTAGCCATTTGCTCCATGCTGATTTCAAGAGCCTTTGCCATATTTTCAAGGAAACGACCTGTTCCTGCTGCACATTTGTCGTTCATAACAAATGATGCAACATTGCCGTTTTCATCAAGGGTGATAAACTTTGAATCCTGTCCGCCGATGTCAATAATATACCGTGCTTCGGGATACAAAAACCTCGCCCCTCTTGCGTGGCAGGTGATTTCCGTTACATCATCGTTTGCAAAATCAATATTTTTTCTGCCATAGCCTGTTGCGGTTATGGTTTTTATTTCGTCAAGACTGATTTGTGCCTCGTCAAGTGCCTTTTGCGCCCCTGCCTGGGCGTTTGCACCTGTTCTGACCATAACAGCCTTGACAATGTTCTTGTTTTCGTCAAAAATGACAAGCTCCGTTGAGGTTGAACCACTGTCAATTCCTGCGTAATATTTTCCGTTTCCGTTCATTTTTATCTTTGAATTATTCTCCGTGTTCAAGGTTTCGCAAAAAGCCTCCAGCCTCGTTGAAAGCTGACCTAATTGCTGTGTGGTGTAGTCCGTTTCGATTTTCAAAATCGGTGTTTTGCTGTTTGCAAGTTTTGTGTATTCAAAGCAATAATAATCGCAAAACTTGATTGTGTGATATACAATACCTGCCAAATTTTCATTGTTTAGCAGTTGTTTTCTTGATGTCGTGTCGCTCATTCGCATACAAGGTGTTTGCGCCATCAACGCTCTTGCGTATTTTTCCATCAGCTCGTCAAGGCTGTCGCTTTCGCTCATATTTTCGTTTGAAACACAGCGATTGTTTGAGCAAGTCATATTGATTACCGGCATTTGAAACGCCTCTCTGATTACATTCATCAGGCTTCCGTTTGCATTTGCACCAAGCACCAAAATGAATTTGCTGTTTGGAAACGCAATCGGCTTGTCGCTGAAATTATGCAAAAATTCTTTTGTGTCAAACGCTTTGCCTGTTACGCTTTCAAGGTCTTTAATGAGAAAAAGCAAATCATTTTTCAATCGTTTTACGGCACAAGCACCGTTATCAATCGGCAGGTCAAGAATGGTTTTGTATTTAATCTTGCTTTCTGCCACATCAAACAACCGCCTTGTGCTGTCACAGCAGTTCATAAAAACAAGCTTGTCATAGTCGCCCCGATGTATTTCCTCACAAATCGCCTTGATATGTGAGCAAACATTTGAGTGCATAGCCTGTGAAGAATAGTCAAAATGCTCCGCTTCGTTGTTGATTAAACGATAATCGTCAAAGCAAGCCAAAATCTCCACAGGTGTGTATTTGCAGTTGTATCCAATCATTTTCTATTCTCCAACAGTTCTAAAAACGCTTCTGTTCTCGTCACGGTTTGACCGTCGTTGACATTGTTCCAATTACAGCCGTCACCGTCAAGAATGAGCGTCGAAAAGCCATTTGCCTCAAAGGTTGATTTTGCAATGTTTGAAAGTCCTGCCGTTTGCTTGCAACCCCAATGACAGTACCAAACAATGCCGTTCGCATTGAGCTTTTTGGCAAGTTCAAGCGTTGCGTTTATTCTGTTCGTACCGTTTCCGTTTACGGTGTTTCTGACAAGTCGGTCTGCCATAAATCTGTACGGGTCGGTTTCTTCAAGGTTGCAGTACATAGCGTCCATAACCATATCGCAAGCGACAATCTCGCAACGGTCGGTGAAGTTAATCAAATCACGCAAAGCGTCCTGCCAATAAGGCAAAGTATGAACCCAAAGAAGCCTTACGCCCTTTTTGCCCTCGGGAACGGCAGAAAGCTCGTTTTTCAAATCGGTGCTGTATTTCAATGCGTTATCCGTGCCGAGCATAACATGTGTTGCAAAAACCGACAGCATTTGAGAAGTCATTTCGTCCGACAACGAACGATTTGCACGAAGCGTCAATATGTCATTAAAATTCTTTAGTGTCTGCTTTGATTTTTCAACCGTTTCAATCAACTTTGCCTCATCAAATGTATAGCCCTGCTTTTCAATAAAGGTCACCATATCTCTGATTTGCTCTGCAACATAATCCACAGCACCGCTTGAATAATTGTACGGCACATCAATCATATATTGAGGCACATTGTAGTGTTCCGCTGCTCGCCTGAACGACAAGTGATTTGCGTCACATGCAAGGGTTGTGTTGATGATAAAATCAGGCTTTGGCAAAACTCCTGTTTCAACCATTCCGATGAAAGCCTTGTGATAAGAGCACATAGTTTGCGAAACAAAATTTTGCTCCGCCGTGTCGATAAATATCTGCTCCGACCTTGCCGCAGCCAAATAGCAAGCAAGAGCCTCCGGGAACAGCGTGCTGATGCCCATTGAATGCAGAATTTCACACGGCAGATACAAACTTACGATTGCAGAATTTTTGCCCGTTTTCAGCGGTGTGATTGCAGAATCGGCAGCCGCCCATTGCATAAATTGGCGTGACGGCAAAAGCTTTTTTGTTGGGAAATATTTGCACATAAGACCTGCCGTACTAAATGCAAAGCACAGCTTTTTTCTGGCTGACAAAGGATTTGTCGATGCAGTTTTGTATATATGATTTCCAAATAATTCTATCAAATTGTTCATTGGATTATGGTATTCCTTGTGTTATTTAATTTTGATTATAGCACAGCAATATATGAAAAGCAAAGAAGTATAAACAGCGTAATGAATTGTTTTTTTGCCACGCAGAACGGTTTGAGATAATATAAGTTGCTGAACAATGCAGGTAAGTTTAACAAAAAACAAATTAATAATGATAAAGAATTTTAACGAACAGAAGTATTTTTGCTTCACACATTAATGTTTTTGGAGGATGCTTTTTATAATTTTCACGAATACAAAACCTGAAAACAGGGGGTTGTATATAGAAATTGCACAAACATAAAATTTTTTATTGACAAATAAAAATCATCGGCGTATTATGAAAACATAGAAAGAACGAGGAAGTTCCAACAGGTGGAACTCCCTCGCTTTGTTTTTTTATAGACTGCTTTGCGGTTTATGCGGTCTATAAAACAATATAACTATAGGAGGGTGTGTATTATGAGTAAGTACACAAAGGAACAAATCTTGAAAGAGGCCAAAGAAAACGGTGTTGAGTTTATTCGCTTGCAGTTTACCGATTTGTTTGGCATTATGAAAAATGTTGCAATTACATTTTCACAGCTTGAAAAAGCACTTGACAACGATTGTATGTTTGACGGCTCATCAATTGACGGCTTTGTTCGAATTGATGAAAGTGATATGTATTTGCATCCTGATTTTGACACTTGGGCAATTTTCCCATGGCGCAAGCATCAAAATGCACAGACGGCTCGTTTGATTTGCTCCGTTTACAAGGCAGACAATGTTACACCTTTTGAGGGCGACCCAAGAAATGTGTTGCAGAAAGTCATTGACCAGGCTGCCGAAATGGGTTATGGATTCAATGTCGGACCTGAATGCGAATTCTTCCTCTTCAACACAGACGAGAACGGTGCACCGACACTTGAAACCAACGACAAGGCAGGCTACTTTGACCTCAACCCTATCGACACAGGTTCTAATTGCAGACGAGATATTTGCCTTGCGCTTGAAGAAATGGGCTACACCATCGAGGCTTCGCACCACGAAGTTGCAAAGGGACAGCACGAGATTGATTTCCAATTCGGCGATGTTATGACAACGGCAGACAGAGTTATGACCTTTAAGCATGTTGTCAAAACCTACGCAACCAAACACGGCTTGCACGCAACATTTATGGCAAAGCCTATCGAGGGCATCAACGGCTCGGGTATGCACACAAATATGTCGCTCTACGACCTCAAAACAGGCAAAAATGTTTTTGACGACCCTAACGGCGAATTGGGTCTTTCGGATACAGCTTACAGCTTTATTGCAGGCATTATGGCTCACATCCAGGGCATTGCAGTTGTCAGCAATCCAACAGTAAACAGCTACAAGAGATTGGTTCCGGGCTACGAAGCTCCGTCATATCTCGTGTGGTCAACATCGAACAGAAGTTGCCTTGTTCGTATCCCTGCTTCTCGTGGCAAGGGCACAAGAGTTGAACTTCGTTGTCCTGACCCAACCTGCAATCCATATCTTGAAATGGCACTTTGCCTTGCCGCAGGACTTGACGGAATCAAGAAGGGCTTGAAGCCTGCTCCTGCATATGACGAAAATGTGTTTGCACTTTCTGATGAGGAATTACACACAAAAGGAATTCAATGCTTGCCGGGTTCACTTGCCGAAGCTATTGCGGCTGCTGAGGCAGATCCATTTGTTAAAGAAACTCTTGGCAATCATGTATATTCAAACTATATTTCAGGCAAAAAGGCTGAATGGGACAGCTACAAAACCTCTGTTTCGCAGTGGGAGATTAATCACTATATGATTAACTATTAATTTACCCTCTCTTACGACTTTAATTAGTCGTTCTCATTTTAAGCGGCATCCTTGGGAGTCCATCTTGAGGATGCTCAACTTAATTAATGCTCGGCACATTGCGGTTTTCGTGCTCTGCATTAATTCCACTCTATGTCTATAACAAACTATGGGAGAAACTAAATATGAATGATTCAATTTTTACTGCAATTGCAGATAATGTTTTTGGAGTCTGGTTTTTAATTGGTGCCGCACTTGTATTTTTTATGCAATGTGGATTTGCCATGGTTGAAAGCGGGTTTACACGAGCAAAGAACGCCGGAAATATCATAATGAAAAACCTTATGGATTTCTGCATCGGTGCTTTGATGTTTATCCTCATTGGCTATGGCTTGATGTTTGGCGAAAATTATGTAGCCGGACTCTTTGGTTTACCTACACTTAAATTATTGACAGATTACACTTCATCAAGTGCAGATTGGTCAAACTTTGTATTCAACCTTGTTTTCTGTGCAACAGCCGCAACTATTGTTTCCGGCTCTATGGCAGAAAGAACAAAATTCAGCTCGTACTGCATTTATTCAGCTGTTATCTCGGCAGTTGTTTATCCGATTGAAGCAGGCTGGATTTGGAATTCGAACGGTTGGCTTGCAAAAATGGGATTTCACGATTATGCAGGTTCAACGGCAATTCATATGGTTGGCGGTATCGCTGCTCTTATCGGCGCAATATTCCTCGGCCCTCGTATCGGCAAATATGTTGTTGATAAGAAAACAGGAAAGAAAAAAGCAAAAGCTATTCCGGGACATTCATTGACACTCGGTGCGCTCGGCGTTTTCATTCTTTGGTTTGCCTGGTACGGCTTCAACGGCGCTGCCGCAAAGGATGTTAGCACACTTGCATCAATATTCCTCACAACAACACTTGCACCGGCAACTGCCACATGTGTAACAATGATTTTCACTTGGATTAAAGACGGAAAGCCTGATGTTTCTATGTCGCTCAACGCTTCGCTTGCAGGTTTGGTTGCAATCACGGCTCCGTGCGACTGTGTTGACGCTTTTGGCTCAATTATCATCGGTGCGGTTTCTGGTATACTTGTTGTAGTTGTTGTAGAAGGACTTGACAAGAAGCTCCATATTGACGACCCTGTCGGCGCTGTCGGTGTTCACTTAGCAAACGGTGTTTGGGGCACTATTGCGGTAGGTCTTTTCTCAAGAGGATATGACGGAGTAGGAAAAGGCTTGTTTTACGGTGGCGGTTTCAAACAATTGGGAATTCAGTTGCTTGGCTTTGTTGCGGTTGCCTCATGGGCAGTCATCACAATGATAATTGTATTTACTCTTATCAAAAAGACAAACGGGCTTCGTGTTACGGCAGAAGAAGAAATCAAAGGTCTTGATTCAACAGAACACAATTTGCCGTCTGCTTATGCAGACTTTGTGCCGACAAGCGTTCTTATCAGTTCCGCTCCGCCTGCACAATCTGTTGAAAAGGCAATTCCTGTTGAAACATTTACAACAAAAACAGACGCTGTGCTTTCAAAGATAGTTATGATTTTCAACCCTTCAAAATTTGAGGAATTGAAAGAAGCGATGAACGGCATCGGCATTACAGGTATGACAGCCACAAATGTTATGGGTTGCGGTGTTCAAAAAGGACACATCAAAAAATACCGTGGTGTAGAAATTGAGGAAATGAACCTGCTTCCAAAGATGAAACTGGAAATGGTTGTGTCCGCAATTCCTGTTAAGACCGTTGTTGAAACAGCGAGAAAAGTTCTTTACACAGGCAACATCGGCGACGGCAAAATCTTTGTTTACGATGTTGAAGATGTGACGAAAGTTCGCACCGGCGAACACGGTTATGACGCACTTCAGGATGTTGAAGGCGAATAAAACGAACAATACGAATAAATAATATACAGCAAAAGGGTGAGCGAAAGCTTGCCCAATTGCTGCGTATATTAGGAGGTTATATATGTTAAAGGAAGGACAGGTTAGAATTCCGAGCGGATGTGCAATTGCAGCGATTATTGACAGGAAGGGCAACAAAATCAACGGCTCTGAAATCATCAAATCCATTGCACTTATGCACGACAGGTCAAACGGACTCGGCGGTGGCTTTGCTGCCTACGGAATTTATCCGGAGCATAAAGAAGATTATGCCATCCATGTATTTTACGACAATGCAGACGCAAAAAAGCAATGCGAGGATTTTTTGTTTAAGCACTTCAACATTGATGTTGCGGAAAGAATACCTACTCGCAAGGTGCAGAGCATTGAAAACGGACCTGACATTTGGCGTTATTTCGGCAGAGCAAACCGAGTTAGGATGAAAAACGCTCGTCTTGACGAGCTTGAATATGTTGCTCAATGCGTAACAAATGTAAACAACTCAATCAACGGCGCATATATCTTTTCAAGTGGCAAGAATATGGGCTGTTTTAAAGCTGTCGGTTATCCGGAAGATGTCGGAGAATTCTATATGCTCGACCAATATGACGCTTATCTTTGGACTGCGCACGGCAGATTTCCCACAAACACACCAGGTTGGTGGGGTGGCTCACACCCGTTCAACATCCTCGATTGGTCAATAGTTCACAACGGTGAAATCTCATCATACGACACCAACAGAAGATACATTGAACAATTCGGCTACATCTGCACAATGCAGACAGACACCGAGGTTATTACATATTTGTTTGACCACTTACTGCGTCACCACAAATTGCCTATGGAGGTTGCCGCCGATGTTTTGACCGCACCCGAATGGGACGAAATTGACAGAATGGACGATGACAAAAAGGAATACTTCACCAATCTCCGTGCAATTTACAGCGGAGCGTTGGTTAACGGTCCTTTTTCCGTTATCCTAGGTTCAAACAAAGGCTTGCTTGCAATCAACGACAGGTTGAAACTCCGTTCTCTCACCGCTGCAACAAAGGGCGACAGAGCATACTTTGCAAGTGAAGAATCGGCTATCAGAATTATTTGCCCCGACCCTGACAAAGTTTGGTCTGTATCGGGAGCAGAACCCGTTTTCATTCCCCTTGAAATTGAAGAAAAGGAGGTTGACGACTGATGATAGGCTACATTCCAAGAAGATTTACTGTAATTCGTGACAAAAATCTGTGCACAAACTGCGGTGGCTGTGTCACCCAATGTATAAACGAATGTCACTTTTTTGCAGATGACGGCAAAACGGTTTTGTCAAATTCCAACAACTGCGTTGCTTGTCACCGCTGTGTTGACATGTGCCCGAGCGGTGCATTGAGAATTGAAAAATATGTTTGCGATTATCGTGACAATGCGAACTGGACACCGCAATATCAACAAGAAATTGTCAGACAGGCAAACACAGGCTCAACCCTGCTTTCCGCCATGGGCAACCCAAAGCCGTACCCGATTTATTGGGACAAAATTTTGCTCAACGCCTCGCAGGTAACCAATCCGTCTATTGACCCATTGCGTGAACCTATGGAAATCAGAACGATTTTGGGTCGCAAACCCGACAAGATTGAAGTTGAGAAAAAAGGCAAATCAACATCAAAAATGCCTCCGCAAGTTATGATTGAAACACCGATTATGTTCTCGGCAATGAGCTTTGGTTCAATTTCGCTCAATGCCCAAAAGTCACTTGCAATGGCTGCAAAAAATCTCGGAACGCTGTTCAACACAGGTGAGGGCGGACTTCATTCTGCCTTAAAAGAGTATTGCGATTATGCAGTCGTTCAGGTTGCATCGGGACGATTTGGCGTGCACAAAGACTATTTGAACAACTGCAAATTTATTGAAATAAAAATCGGTCAAGGTGCAAAACCGGGCATCGGCGGACATTTACCGGGCGAAAAGGTAAATGTTGAAGTTTCAAACGCTCGTATGATACCAGAGGGCAGTGATGCGATTTCCCCTGCGCCTCACCACGACATTTATTCTATTGAAGATTTGCGTCAGCTCATTTGGAGCTTGAAGCAGGCAACCGACGGTAAAAAACCCGTTGCGGTAAAAATTGCCGCTGTGCACAATGTTGCAGCTATTGCTTCGGGCTGTGCAAGGGCAGGTGCGGACATCATTGTTATTGACGGTTTCAGAGGCGGTACAGGTGCTGCGCCTACCCGAATCCGTGACAATGTCGGTATTCCAATCGAATTGGCACTTGCAGCGGCTGACCAAAGGTTGAGGGACGAGGGTATTCGTTCAACCGTTTCGCTTGTTGCAAGCGGTTCGTTCAGATGTTCAAGCGATATTGTCAAGGCTATTGCACTCGGCGCAGACGCTTGCTATGTTGCCTCTGCTCCGCTTATCGCTATGGGCTGTCATATGTGCCAAACTTGCAACACAGGCAAGTGCAATTGGGGCATTGCAACCCAACGACCTGAACTCACAAAAAGACTAAATCCGGAGCAAGCACATCAAAGAGTGGAAAACCTCATTACGGCTTGGAATCACGAAATCAAGGAAATTATGGGCGGAATGGGAATCAATTCGGTTGACTCGCTCCGTGGAAACAGGCTTATGCTTCGTGGCATAGGGCTGACCGAAAAAGAACTTGAGATACTCGGAATCAAGCACGCAGGCGAATAGGAGGTGTCACTATGATAGAAGCAGGACTCAGACGATACGAAGAAATAAATGACGAAATCAAGGCTACACTTTCAAAGCGTAACAAGTGCACCGTTAAGGATGTTAACGGACAGCGATACATTGGCTGTGCTCTTGATGAGGGAAAAACCATTGAAATATACGGAACGCCGGGCAACGATATGGCGTGCTACCTGAACGGTGGCAAAATCGTTGTGTACGGCAACTGTCAGGACGCTGTCGGCAACACAATGAACGGCGGAGAAATCGTTGTTCACGGTCACAGCGGTGACGCTATGGGCTACGGTATGCGTGACGGACAGATTTACATCAGAGATAATGTTGCGTGCCGTGGCGGTATTCATATGAAAGAATTCAGAGAAATGCGCCCGGTTCTCGTCATCGGTCAAAACGCAGGCTCATTCCTCGGCGAATATATGGCAGGCGGAACGATTGTGCTCCTCGGTCTTGACATCAAGCACGGCGAAAAACTATTCGGAACTCATTGCGCAAGCGGTATGCACGGAGGCAAAATCTTTGTTCGTGGCACATTTCCAAAGGAGAATTTGAGCTACAACATCAAGGTTGAAAAACTCGATGCAGATGACGAAAAAGAGCTAAAGTCTTATGTAAAAAAATACTGCAAATACTTTGACGCCGATTTTGAAGAAATTATGGCAAAGCCTTTCAAAAAACTTGTGCCTGCAACTTCAAGACCATACGCAAACTTGTACACACCGAATTAAACCAAAACATCGTTTGTTTAATTTGGTGTTTTAGAGAGGTGTTTTGAATGTTTAATAATTTACACGAAGAATGTGGTGTTTTTGGCATATTCGAGCCAAAAACTTCTTATGTTGCTCAATCAGTTTACTTGGCACTTTATGCGCTTCAGCACAGAGGTCAGGAAAGCTGTGGCATAGCCGTCAACGATGACGGAGTGTTTACTCATCACAAAGGCAACGGACTTGTACCCGATGTTTTCACACAAGACAAACTTGAACATTTGGGTATGGGAAATATCGCCATCGGTCATGTTCGATATTCAACAACAGGCGGAAAGAACATAAACAATGTTCAGCCACTTGTTATTCGTCACATCAAGGGCAATCTTGCGCTTGCACACAACGGAAACCTTGTTAACGCTATGGAAATCCGCAAGAACTTTGAGCTCAACGGCGGTATCTTCCACGGAACAAGCGACACGGAATCCATAGCTTACGAAATCGTTTCGAACCGACTTTCGTGCAAGAGCACGGAAGAAGCCATAAAAAAAGCTATGCCAAACCTAAAAGGTGCATATTCCTGCGTTGTTATGACTGCCACAAAGCTGATTGCTTTTCGTGACCCAAACGGTTTCAGACCGCTTTGTTTCGGCAAAACCGCTGACGGAGCAATTTGTGTGAGCAGTGAAAGTTGTGCGCTTGATACTGTCGGCGCAAAAATAATCCGTGATGTGCTCCCTGGCGAAATAATCACGATTGATTCAAACGGTATTCATTCCGACAAAACGCATTGCAAAAACAACGGAAATCTTTGCGTGTTTGAATACATCTATTTTGCAAGACCGGACAGCATAATTGACGGTGCGTCGGTTGAACATGCAAGAATGAAGGCAGGTGCATTTCTTGCAAAAGAAAGCCCTGTTGACGCAGATATTGTCATCGGTGTTCCCGACAGCGGACTTGATGCGGCGCTTGGCTATGCCAACGAAAGCGGAATACCGTACGGCATAGGCTTTATCAAAAACAGATATATCGGCAGAAGCTTCATCCAGCCAAATCAATCACAGCGTGAGGACGCAGTCAGAATCAAACTGAATGTCATCAAGGAGAACATCAAGGGCAAGCGAGTTATTATGATTGACGACTCAATCGTTCGTGGAACGACCTGCGCAAGAATTGTAAATCTGCTTCGTGAAGCAGGGGCAAAAGAGGTGCATATGCGTGTGTCATCTCCTCCGTTCAAGCATCCGTGCTATTTTGGAACAGATGTTGACAGCCAAGAAAACCTCATTGCATGCAAATACAATTCGGTTGAAGAAATTGCAAAGGTCATCGGTGTTGACAGCCTTGCGTATTTGTCTGTTGAATCAACACATAAATTAGCCGAAAGTGCAAGCACGCATTGTTGTGACGGTTGCTTTACGGGAAAATATCCGATTGAAGTTCCAAAGGAACAACCAAAGGACAAATTCGAAGAAAAAATCAGCAAAAACTCAAGCTACTACCAAGTGCTTGATTGATACAGTAAAAAGCTGTAAGTTCGATATGAACTTACAGCTTTTTTTGGCGTATTTCAGGAGCTTTATCGACAGACTATTTTGGATATATCCACATCAAGGCAGATGGATTTGTGCCGTATTTCGGGCGGACAAACCGCCTGACCTTTATTGACACAAGCATAGGTGGCATTGGGGTTTTTCGCCGTCATCTGCCAAAACGGATATTTGATGATAACCGGTGTGTTGTAACCGACACCCAATTCAAGAAAAAGAATTTTTCCATCTGCTCGGGTGCGGAGAAAATTTTGATACCGTTCTGACGCAAGATGCCAACCCTCATCCTCAACGAATTTGTCATCGCTTCGCAAATTCATTGTAAGCGGTTTTCCGCAATGCGGACAGACGGGCAAAAGCTCGGTCGGAATTTTCATATTCTTTTGCCGGTTGAGCATTTCAAGAACAACAGCCTCGTTGTCAAAAGTTTCCTGACAGCACGGCTCACTGCACTGAAACAGACCGTAGTCGCCCTGCGTGTAGAAAAGTCGCTTTTTGTCAAAGCCTGCCTTTTGAAAGCAATGGTCAACATTTGTTGTGATTACAAAATAATCCTTATCTGCCACGAGTTTCAGCAAGCTCTCATAGACCGGCTTTGGTGCATCTTGATAGCGATTAACAAAAATATATCTGCTCCAATATGCCCAATACTCCTCCGGAGTTTGATAGGGATAAAATCCACCCGAATACATATCCTCAAATCCGTATTTTTGGCGAAAATCGGAAAAGTATTTTTCAAATCTCTCACCGTCATAAGTAAAGCCTGCGGCGGTGGAAAGTCCTGCACCCGCACCGATTACAACAGCGTCAGCCGTGCGGATTTTTTCTTTTAATTTTTTTATATTATCCGAGATATTCTCGGTAAATTTCGTAGTCTGAATTCTTGAAAACATTGAATATCACCTTGATTTTACTGTTTGTCAGCTTTTTGTATTCGCCGACGGTTTCAATTGCGATTTTTGCACCTTTGTCGTTCGGAAAATGGAATTCGCCTGTGGATACGCAACAAAACGCAACGCTGTTTAGCTTGTATTCGTCTGCAAGTGCCAAGCAAGAACGATAGCAAGAACGCAGTAATTCACAGTCCCTGTCTATCAATTTGCCTGTAACTATCGGGCCTACCGTGTGCAGAATATATTTGCAGGGTAAATTATACGCAGGCGTGATTTTCGCCTTGCCTGCTTCTTCGTCTTTGCCTTGATTTTTCATAATCTCGGCACATTTTAGACGAAGTTGAACGCCCGAAAATGTGTGAATGGCATTGTCTATACAACCGTGATTCGGGCAAAAACAACCGAGCATTTGGCTGTTCGCCGCATTAACGATTGCGTCACATTTCAGCGTTGTAATGTCGCCCTGCCATAAATAAATGTCAGACTTAATCGGCTCTAAATCGTCTATTCTTGTTATGCCTTTTTGAGCGATTTCCTCTTGCAAATATTCATCCTGCACCCCAAGAAACTCTTCACTTATCGGCAACGGCAAACGAACATTGAATAACGCTCGAAGCAATTTCTTCTGTTCGGTTTCGTTTTTCGGAATAATTATATTTGAATATTCATGCTGTTCTTTCAGCAGTTCTGCAATTAAATATTGTCTTTTTTCAGCTTGGGTCATAACTTTTCCACCGCCTTTACGGGACAAATAGTAAAGCAATTCCCACAATGTAGGCAACTGCTTTGAATAATTTTTGCGTATCCGTTTGCAAAATCAATACATCCTTGCGGACAGACTTCCAAACATTTCTTGCAACTGATACACTTATCCGTTATACAATAGCCGTCAATTGTTTTTATACCTTTTCCAAATGAGAAAGAAGCTCTCTCAATAGGCTTTTTTGAAAGGTCAAACCATTCTCCGCAACCGTCATAAATTCTAAACACGGTAAGAGCCGTGCGTGACTCTTTTGTGGGATAGATTTCGCTCATATAGCTGTTTTTCTCAAACAACCTATTAAGATAATCACTTCCGACTTCCTCAACCTTTCCTCTGACAGAAATTGCAACGCAAGAAAGTGTGTCCGTGCCTTTTGTACCTGTTAAAGAGACATATCCGTCACGCTTTAATCGAGCATAAAAATTCTTGCCCCTTGCGGTAAGAAAATACAGCCCGTTTTCGTCATAGTCCATAATATCTATGGCGCATGTTACGGGCAAGCCGTTCTCATCCACAGTTGCCATAACGGTTGAATGTATTTCTTCCGTAAGAAATTTAAGATAATTCATTGTTCCCTCCGTGCAAGGCAGAAAGCCACGCAAGAAATGGCTTGCGTGGTTCTCTTGCTCATTAGAACTTGCCGTTTTGATTTTGCCAAGTTGATTTTTCGGCAATAGTTTCCATTACATCCCAATGTTCTGCGATTTTGCCGTTTTCAACTCTCCACAAATCATAATAAGATGTAGGTGCTCCGCCGAAAGTTCCCTCGCTGACTGCAAGCACATAATTGCCCTGTGCAAGCACCTGATGAACAGTAGTATAAATCATCTGAACTCCCTGCTTGCCGAGGGCTTCAAGTGCTGTGCCGAGTCCAGAAAGTCCGTCTGCAATGCCTGTGTTGTGCTGAATGTAAGTGTCACCGTCAAAGTAATCGGGTGTTTTTTCAAGACGGTTGCCCTGCATTACATCATACAGGAAATTCTTTACAAGCTCACGGTTTGCCTCTGTTTTGTCAAGGTCTTTTATCTCTTTTGTACCGTCTGTTTGTGTGTGACCTGACGGGTTAGGCTCTGCCTTGTTTGCAAGGTTGTCCCAATGTTCTGCAATTTTGCCGTTTTCGTCAAAGCGGAAAATGTCAAATGCAACCTGCTCGCCCGCACCCGCAAAGTTGTAGACCGTCTGCAAGAACACCTTGTCGCCGTCCTCGAAAGCACGAATGTTGTTTACAGTTGTTTTTACAGGAGCAGAAGCAAGGTAGGAAACCGAGCCTACAAAAGCATCCCTGCCTGTGCCGTATGCGAGATTGTGCTGAATGTATCCCTCTGCAAGAAGCGCGGAAGCCTTTTCTGTGTCGCCTGTTGAAAATGTGTTAATAAGTGCAAGAGCTTTTTCTGTATTTGTCATTGTGATTACCTCTTTCTTGTCGTTTGATTTATTGCTAAAAATTTTTCTAAAATGTTCATTTTGGATTTCTCCTTGTCTGTGCTTTGAGTTACGAATCGGCCGTTCTCCGTACCTCTTGATTTCATTATATTTGCTGTGGTATCACTTGTAAAGTAAGCACAATATTGTGCCGTAGTTACCAAAAAGATACTAATGGACAGTTACCAAAAGGAAACTAATGCGTAAACACAAGGGTTTTCGGAGTTTTTATGATTTGAAAAAATTTTTCACTTGACGGAAATATTTTCTGTATGGTATATTAAATCTGTAAGTAACCAAAAGATACTATTGCAGAGGTAACATATGAACGAGAAAACAAAAGAGCTTCCGGCTTGCCCTGTGGAAACCACCTTGACATTGATCGGCGACAAATGGAAAGTGCTGATATTAAGAGATTTGATGCCCGGTACTAAGCGCTTCGGCGAGTTAAAAAAATCCATCGGCACGGTATCGCAAAAGGTGTTGACCGCACAGCTTCGTGATATGGAAGCAAACGGACTTGTGCACAGAGAGGTATATGCCGAAGTTCCGCCGAGAGTTGAATATTCCTTGACGGAATTGGGTCAAAGCCTCAAACCGATACTTGACGCTATGTGGAACTGGGGCGAAGATTACAAAAGCAATATAAAAAATAAATAGTAAAAAGTAAGAGCTATCAGATTTTTAAGGTCTGATAGCTCTTTTTGTTTGCAAATCTAATCATTCAGTTTATCAATCAACACGATTTCGTTATAATACGCACCGTGGATGTGGGCGGGAATTCCGACATTTGCCATATATGCACCGCTCTTGATATATTCCCTATTTTGGAAAGAAAATCTATATTTTGCATCTTTTTCAAGCCCGTCAAAAAGGATATTAATTCTCTTTTTAAAAAACCGTGTTCCTCTGCTTGCAATGAATGCAACGGCACTTGATTTGTCACGCTCAACATAGATATTTATCAACACTTCGTTTTCATCGGGATTTGACACTCGATACAAATCGCCAAACTGCACGGTGTGCCGAATCGCCTTGTAAAGTGCGATATTCTTCTTTGAAATCTCCTTGTCGTCATTGGAATATTTAAGCAAATTTCCACCAAGACCGAGTGCGCCTTGCATGGCAATGTTGAAACGAAAATCCAAAGTGCAAGGCTTGTTGATGCCTGCAATGTCCGTCACCCACGCACGCATTGCCTTAATCGGTCGCAAAAGAGAATAGCCGTGCTGAATGGTCATTCGGTCAATTCCGTCTGTGTTGTCACTCGTCCAGCATTGGTCAAAATGCGAAAGTGCGCCCAAATCAGCTCTGCCACCACCCGATGCACAGGCTTCAAACTGAACATCGCAATGCTTCTCTTTCAATCTGTCAACAATGTCATAAACCGCCTTGGTGTGCAGATAATAAAGCATTTTAGGGCAGTCCAAATTTTCCGCTCCCGTTTCTGAAAACGGACGATTCATATCCCACTTGATATACTTGATGTTGTGCTCACTCAAGAGTTTATCCACGCAGTCAAAGACATATTCCTGCACATCTGCTCTTGTCATATTCAGCACAAGCTGATGCCGAAGCTCGCTTTTAACTCTCGTGTCATAATGATATGCCCAATCGGGATGCGTGCGATAAAGTTCTGAATCTGGATTTACCATTTCAGGCTCAACCCAAATGCCAAAATCCATTCCGAGAGCATTAACTCCGTCAATCAGCTCATCTAAACCGTTAGGAAATTTATCCTGATTAACAGTCCAGTCGCCGAGTCCTGCTCTGTCATTATTCCTCTTGCCGAACCAACCGTCATCCATAACAAAAAGTTCAACGCCCAAATCGGACGCAATTTTTGCAAGTTCAAGTTGTTGCGACACATTGATATTGAATTCTGTTGCCTCCCACGAATTGTACAAAACAGGAAGCACCTTGTCATTAAACTGACGAGGCAAAATATGATTGACCGCAAAAGTGTTCATCTGCCTTGACATTTCGCCGAAACCTTGGGTATATCCGGCATAAACGCACGGTGTTGTAAAACTTTCTCCGCTTTTGAGCAAATACGAAAAATCAAAATCATTCATACCCAAAAGCACTCTTGTGTTTGAATACAAATCACGATTTGCAATCACCTTGAAATTGCCCGAATATGCAAGCGAGGCAAAATATACATCACCGCTGTGTTCATCAGCATTTTGATAGGCAATAAAATACGGTGAATTGTTGTGGCAACTTGCTCCCTTTTTGCTGTCAAAAACCAAACTGCCTGCTGTCAGCGTGTCGTTTGTTTCAATGAACTCTCCGCCCCACGCACCGTTTGTATTTGAAAATGTATAAGCGTTCTTTGACGGCAAAGAGAATTCCGCACTGAAAAGCCTCTCAAATTGAATGTCGTTTTTGCTTTCATTTTTTACGGTAATGTTTTTTTCAACAATATCACAATCCGAAAAAATCCTGTAATTGATTGAGTATAACAAGCCGTAATGCTCATCCTTAAAATTGAGCGTCAGCCTGTCGTTTTCAACAGTTGCACCGCAAAAGCACGAATTAATTTCTCTGCAAGAATCATAAAAATTCGCTTTAAGCACACATTCACGATACATTGTTTTGCCAAAAACCGTGCACTCCTGCTTCATCTCGTCAAGCGAGGTGTGGTTTGAATTTTCGTCACCAAAAGTGAAAATCTCATAGTCGTCCGCATCACATTTTTTGCCCCAATGAATCAACCTGTCCATGCCGAATTCGTCAACACCAACCACATAATGCGTGTTTTTCATCTCAAGCACAAAAATGTTCTTTATACATTCAATAATTTTCATAGCAGTCCTCCTGTCTCAAGGCTGATTTTATTTTACCATTCAACCTGCCGAATGTCTATAAAAATCGCTCCGAATGAAAAATAATTTATTCCTTTATGATACAAAAAGGCTTGAAGCAAAAACACTTCAAGTCTTTTTTGTTTCGTGCTTATTTCCACACTTCATCTGCAATTTCTTTCACAAGTTTCAATTTTGCCCACTGCTCATCCTCTGTGAGTTTGTTGCCGATTTCGCAAGAAGCAAATCCACACTGTGGGCTGAGGCAAAGTCTTTCGAGAGGGATATATTTTGTTGCTTCGTTAATTCTTGCAATAATCTCATCCTTACTTTCAAGTTTTGGAGATTTTGTTGTGACCAATCCCAAAACAACGATTTTATCCTCCGTCACCTTTGCGAGCGGTTCAAATCCGCCCGAGCGTTCGTCATCATATTCCAAAAGAAGTGCATTTACATTTTCGTTTGCAAAAACCCAATCTGCAACAGGAGTGTATGCACCGCTTGAAAAATATGTTGAATGATAATTGCCACGGCAAATATGTGAAGTGATCACCATATCCTCCGGCTTGCCCTCAAGTGCAAGGTTGTTCACTTTAAGAAGTCGGTTTTTGTATTCATCGGCACTTACGCCAAAAATCTCTGTTCCGCCCTCCGTAAGAGCTGAACCCCAAGAGCAATCGTCAAGCTGAAGATTGCGACAACCTGCCTCGTAAAATTGCGCAATAACATCTCGATAAGCTGATGCAATGTCCTCAATCAACTCGTCATCTGTTGCGTAAAATTTTCTTGTTTGTTCAATACTGCCCGGAACAGTGAACTGCAAATAAGTTTGTGCCGGTGCGGGAATTGTGTATTTTGCAACTGTGTTTTCATCCTCAAACTGCTTTAAGAATTTGAAATACTCAACAAACGGATGTGCCTTTGCCTTGAATTTTCCAACCAAATAGGTGTCGTCAAGCACCGCAAGTTCACCGTTGAACGGAACTCCGCCACCGGTTGCCTTGTGCTCAACACCGTCAAATCTCCACATAAAATCAAGATGCCAAAATGTTCGTCTGAACTCGCCGTCAGTAATTGCGTGATAACCGATTTCTTTTTGCTTTGCAACGAGTTTTGCAATTTCGTCATTTACGATGCTGTCGTATTCCTCTTTTGTGATTTCGTTATTGTTAAATCTGACTTTCGCATCTTTCAATGCCTGCGGTCTTAAGAAACTGCCTACAAAATCGTATCTAAATGGTGTTTTTAATGTGCTCATATCTAAACTGTCCTTTCAATTTGTTATGAACACAGTTTACCACATAAAAAACATTTTGAAAAATACATATAATTTGCAGTTTGCCATAGTTTTAACCTATGGGCAAATGCTTTTTCAGTGCATAAATATATGTATCTGCATAACGAGAAAGCATTATATTCTTCTTTTTTATAATGCCTATGTGCATAGAACAATTCATATTCAAAGGTCGTGCAACAATATCTTCGCCGTTCAGCTTGCTGTCAATAACACCCGAACTGACAGTAAATCCATTCAATCCTATTGCAAGATTGAAAAGCGTTGCACGGTCACGCACTTCAATACTTTTTGGCATATCAAGCACGCTCAAAAACTCCTCGCTGAAATAAAAAGAATTTCGCTCCCCTTGTTCATAAACTAAATACGGATACGGCTTTAATTCCTCAAGTCTTATCTTTTCTTTTTTGGCAAGAGGGTGATTTTTGCTTATAAAAATATGCGGAGAGGCTTCAAATATTTCTTCAAAAACAAGGTCATTTTTCTTAAACAGTTTTTGCAAAACTTCCTCATTGCTTTCGCTCAAATACAAAATTCCAAGCTCGCTGTTACCGCTTGCAACATCGTCTATAATTTCGCCCGTTTGCGTTTCACGCAGAGTAAAATTATATTCCGACGCATCATATTTTTGCACCACATCCACAAAGGCATTCACGGCAAAGGAATAGTGCTGACACGATACACAAAACTTGGGTTTTCTGTTTGTATCCGTGCAGAATTTATCCCTCATAATATCCGCTTGTTCAAGCAAATTGCGTGCATACGAGAGCAGTTCCTCGCCCTCTTTTGTAACAATCATACCTTTGTTTGAACGCACAAATGCGGTGACATTCATTTCTTTTTCAAGACTGTGAATGGAAGAACTGAGGCTCGGTTGAGAAATATACAACTTTTCTGCCGCAAGAGTTATGTTTTTATATTCGGCAACCGTAACAAGATATTTAAGCTGTTGCAGAGTCATTGTCCCATATCCTTTCAAAATCATATTCTTAAATCGGTTAGCTATCACTAAATATAGCTTGATTATAATATCATTATATTTTGATGTCAATGCGATACTTTAAATTATACAAAACGCATTATTGACACAAAAAAAGAATTATGATATATTAATTATGAACGAACGGTCGTTCTGATACTAACAATATCTAAACAAATTACATATATTATTGGAGAAGAAAATGCAAACCGAAGAACAACACAGACAAAAGAAAATAGAAATTATGGAAAAATGCTTTGAATGCTACGCAGAACACGGCTTGACGGGAACAGGCGTACAGATGCTTGCCGACGCCTGCGGTTGCAGCAAAAGCAATCTATACTCCTACTTCAAAAACCTTGACGAATTGATTATAGAATCAACCGCATACTGTATGGAAAAGGTTGAAGACGATTATATGGCATTAGCACCCACAGACCCGGCGGATGTTATGCGTTATATAAAAGAAATCCCATATTGGACAGCCAAAAAGCACGGCAAAAAATACCGCCTGATGTATCAAGTCTACACTCACCCAAAATACATTGAATACGGCAAAAAATTCTTTTTGGGCGTTAACGAACGATACACGGAATACGCAAAGCAATTAGAGCCGAAAATCGGCATACCGCACGAAATCATCACACCTCTTATATTTATTCTCGTAAGAGCCAGCGTGCACTATGCAATGTTTGAGGACGAATACTACCTAAAAAGTCAAATGGAAGTGCTAAAACAAAGCGTTATGCTTTTTATTGAAAAATATCAAACAACCATTTACATTAACCCGGAAAAAAAGGACGATGACAAGTAAAACGACCTTTTGCAATTGATGAACTAAAAAGTCAAAACTGAACCGACACACAAAAAGCGGAGGTAACAAAAATGAAAAAGCGAATACTCACAGGTACACTTTTGGTGCTTTGCGCCGCTTTATTGGTGCTTTGCAGCGTGCTTGCCGCAGGATGGAGCAAGGCGGCAAAGAGCAACGCCGCCGCACTGCCGGAGGTGCGGAACAACGGCACGGCGATCCAGTGGAAATACAGCGACGGAACCGATTGGCACGACCTTGTGGCGCTTACCGAACTGCGGGGCGCTGCCGGAGAAAACGGAAAGAACGGCACAGACGGTAAAGACGGTAAAGGCGGCTCTGACGGTGCCGACGGTAAGAACGGAATAACCGGTACAAACATGAAAGACGGCATTAACGGCGTTGACGGTAAAGACGGAGCCAACGGTAAAGACGGCATTAACGGCGAAAGCATAGAAGTACAAAGAGCAACGGAATACATACAGTGGCGTTACGAGGGCGATGAGTGGCAGAATCTTGTTGCGATAGCCGACATTACAGGCCCCACCGGACGGAACGGAACGGACGGAGCAAGCGGTAAAACACCGGAGTTCCGCATAAGTGAAAACACCCTGCAATGGCGTTATGTCGGCGATGAAATATGGCTGAACCTCTACGACCTTACCGCATTGAAGGGAGCCGACGGCAAAAACGGCTCTGACGGTAAGGATGGTATAAACGGAAAAGACGGCAGGGACGGTACGGACGGCACAAACGGACAAAACGGCTCTGACGGCAAAGACGGTAACACCCCGTTTATCGGCGAGAACGGTAACTGGTGGATAGGAGAAACCGACACCGGCGTAAAAGCCGCAGGCATTGACGGCACTGACGGCATCGACGGTGAAAAGGGTGACAAGGGCGACAAAGGTGACAAAGGTGACAAGGGAGATAAAGGCGACAAGGGCGATGCCGGTCAGAACGGCGGGTGTTCAGGATATTTTCACGCCTCAAACGGCGGCACCGGCGCTTCATTCAATCAGTCGCTTCAGTTGTTTGAAGATTGCAATTCCGGAGGGCTTTTTGTGTTGGATCGAACCAACAGAACCGTAACGCTGAAAGCCGGACATACATACAATATTTCATTCAGCGGTTCGGTCTGCATTTCTCACGACATGGGTGGATGGTACTCGGTAGTATTGAAAGGTAGACAAGGCATTCTTAATGATACATTGATCGAAAGGTATATGAACGATGCAGATAATTCACGAGTGTGGATGCCGTTTGCATTCAACCGCATCTACAGTGCCGGCAGTGATATTGTGCTGCAATATGAATTTATCCAGTTGACCCCCGGCACACAGCTGAACGGTGCTGTCTATAATCTTACAATCATTGCTCTTGACTGAGCCGACATATACAAAAACGGAGGTAACGGAAAATGAAAAAACGAATACTCAGTATATTACTCGCCTTATGTTTGGTGATTTGTTTCTTATCACCGATGATGAGCTATGCCGATCCTGAAACATCGGCATCATCTTCTAATACATACGGTGCATTGCTAAAACCTGACACAACTCCCCCGGACGGATGGGCAAAAGATGAAAGCAACCCATACGGCACAAAAAAAGGTCAGCCGTTTGCAATCACACCGTGGTACGAGCCGATAATTTACAGCTATCGCAATGCAGAAGGGCAATCGGCGCAGGACCACACCAAAGTATACAGCAAGTGGAATTTCGGCATCAATATTGCCGAATGTACGCCAAGTGCCCACAAAGTTACTCCTGTCGATAATGTTGCATTTGCTGTCGGAACAGCTTACGATCCGCTCGGCACAGGCAGAAACGACCACGCTATCTTTGTCGGTCTTTGCGATATGAACAATTCCAACAACACGGCAAAAGTCTGCTATTGGGTGCAAAATCTTGTAAACAACAAGCGTTCCGAACTTCAAAAAATAGCCGATGCTCCTAAATGGGCTTGCAAAACCCCGGGATACGGCGAACTTGAATATCAGGAATTTCGCCATTATTTTAATGTAACTGCCGGTGACTATGACGGAGACGGAAAGATGACCGCCGTTATCACCTATGTCGGCAATGACGATTTGTGGGGAATCGCCGGAACGGGTATTTCCGGAGAACAAGGTTTTTCAAGGAAATCATTTGTTAAATCAAAGAACGACGACAACGCTTACTTTAACGGTTGGGACACAACTCTGTATGAGCGTGACCAAATCACAAAATCCCTCGCTTCCGCAGATACGGACCGTGACGGCTGCGATGAACTTATCGTGTACGCAGGTGTTGCCGAGCCGGATAAAATCGACAACAAGGACAAAGAAATCTCAAGCGACTCATTCCGAAAAGCCGTGTCAAAACTCTCGGTATACAAAGCCAAAAACGGAAAACTCAAAAGAATTAATCAAAAATCTCTTATGACATTAAACCGTGAGGATGAAAAGGCAGACGGCAACCGCTACTACGATCATATCCGCTACGGAAATCTCGCCACAGGAGATATTAACGGCGACGGCTGGCAGGAAATTATTGTTGCCGGATATTACCGTGAGGTAAAAGAAGAAAAGAAAAAAGGCTTTGTCTGGGACAAGAAAACCGATGACGGAAATCTTGGCTTTGCCGTTTATTACGGTCAGAACAATTCCATAACAAATGTACAGAAGACTTCCATGAGCAGTTATACCGCAAACGGAACAAAGAATCAGGGCGTTAAACCGAAACCTGCAATGACAAGCGTTGCAATTAACGGCAGAGGAACGCCGGAGCAGGTATGGATTGCAGGTGCTCTGTATGAAGTTCAGCAAAACGGTGCACTCAATCTTTTGCGTGACACCGCACGAATTGACAACTCAAGTGCCAAATGGTGGTGGTATCAGGATGTCATCGCCGGCAATTTTGACCACAACAAAGAAGGTCGTGAGCAGGTAATCGCACTTGCCGCCGAAAGGCAAAAGGGAAGCGGTTCGGGGCGCAAATTCGACCTGTTCACCGATGTTTTCTACGGCGAAGACTTCGGCAACGGCACGCTTTCCACTGCCGGCAAGTATACGGTTACGGCTGAAAAAGACGAATTCTCCAAACTCTGTCACGATGCCGACCTTGCATGGGATATGCCGTATAACTGCATATTGCTTGCGGCAGATGTGAACAAAGACGGTTTGTTTGCCCGCTACGAGGGAAAGGGCTATGGATATTCCGATGCACAGGTTCAGGCGGTACTTCAGGCGGCTCCGTATTTTTCGGAACTTGGTGACTACGACCTCGATTTCTCCGACGGTTCAACAACATACACCTTCTCGTCCGGATATTCGGACACAAAATCCACATCACACAACACTTCTTTCGGTGCATCAATCGTTGTGCAGGGAGATTTAAAAGTGTGGAGATACGAGGCAACTCTTGGATACACCATGGACTTCACCAAGAGTACGGAGGACACTCTTTCAAAAGAATACAGTGTTTCCTTTAACGCCGGCGGCAACGATTCCGTGGTGTTGTACCGTGTGCCGGCAACGACCTATTATTACTCGCTTTATGACCCTCAAAAGGGAGATTTTGACCTCAGTGAAAAAAATACCATTGCATTGATGATTCCGGGGCAACCGGTCTATACTATGCTTGACCGAGAATATTACGATGAATTTGCGGCGTTGTACAACAACACCTACAAAACGGATATTGCCGCAGGAAAAGCAAAGGCTTTGCCGCAACTGAACAACAATGTTTTGCCTGAAAATGCCGAGGGTGACCCGTTCGCCTATTGGCCAAATGACGGTTCTACAGACCATTCGGTTACAAAATTTGCCTCGCTCAGTAAGCAGAAATACGAACTTGGTTTCGGTGCAAGCAGTATCACAAACGACTGGACAACAACATCCGAACACGCCGAGGGAGTTGAAATGGCTCACGGTTTCTCCGCATCAATGAAAAACACATGGGGCGTGGACGCATTCAATATGGGTTTTGTAATTGATTTGAGCTACAACAAAGCAACAGGCACGATTTACACCACAACGGAAAGCAGTGGTGCAAGCGGAACGGTCAACAACATTGACCGCAAATCACTTCTGTCCTCATACGGAATCGGCTACGATGTTTCAAGTCAATACGGCTTTACATGGGATTTCGGTATGCGTACATGGACGGCAGGCGACCAAAAAATCCCCGTATTCGGTTATGTGCTGACCAATCTTCGTGCCGCACCGCCTGTGCCGACGCTTACAGGCGTATCCGTAAAGGATAACCAAAGTGCAAAAATCACTTGGACAGCACCAAAGGCAGACTCCAGGCGTCCGCTTTCAGGCTATCATATCTGGATGCGTATGGATGACGGAGAATTTGAACGCATAACCGATGTTCAGATTCCTGCCGACACTTTTGAATATACATATAATAATTTAAAGGCAGACACTTCATATACTTTTGCAGTCACTTCCGCAAACAACGGAACGGTATCTACGCTGTCTAACACAAAAACTTTCTCAACCTTTGCCGGAGCAGACGGCAGAGAAATTGAATTCCGCAACGACGGAAACAATATTCAATGGCGATATTCGGGCGAAGATGACAACGCTTACCGCAACCTTGTTTCGCTTACAACATTGACGGGAAAAGACGGTGCGGACGGAAAGCAAATCGAGTTGCGTGTATACAACGGATTTGTACAGTGGAAATACACCGATGATTCTGTTTGGAACGATTTGATTGCCTTGTCCGAATTGAAAGGCGACAAGGGCGATAAAGGTGACACAGGTGATAAAGGCGACAAGGGCGACACCGGTGATAAGGGTGAACCGGGAAAAACAGGTGCGTCGGGACAAGACGGCAAAGACGGTGTAACGCCACAGCTCAAAATAGGCGATAACAACTTCTGGTATGTTTCCTATAACGGCGGACAAAACTGGACTTCCCTTGGTGTAAAAGCCACCGGAGAAAAGGGCGACACCGGAAAATCCGGAAAACAGGGCAAAAAGGGCGACAAAGGCGACAAGGGTGAACCGGGAAAAGACGGAGCATCCGGACAGAACGCTGAAAACAGCGAGGACAGCAAAAACGCAGTCGGAATCGCAAACGCAGAAATCAATGCCGACGGCGAACTTCTACTCACCTACACCGACGGCACAACGGCTAATCTCGGCAAGGTTATCGGCGAAAACGGCAAAGACGGTTTGACCCCATACATCGGCGAAAACGGCAACTGGTGGATAGGCGAAAAGGACACAGGAACAAAAGCAACGGCGGATACGGCAGTTGCCGAAAATTCCAAAAATACCTCCGCATCAGCAACTTCACCTGCTATGATTGCCGTAGGTTCTGTTGCAGGAACTGCCCTGCTCAGCAACTTTGGCTTAATCTTATACATTGTGCTGAAAAAGAAAACGAGCTTTGTATAACTATACGCTCAACTTTACCTACACGATAATTACACTTAACCGAATTTAAGGAGAAACGCAAATGAAAAAGAAATTATTCAG
>OBCL01000049.1_pt1 | contig 33963 bp, 35 predicted proteins | sample 1495931 | NCBI WGS metagenome assembly OBCL01 (sample SAMN03418275, study PRJEB22391) | human gut metagenome | biome: human-gut; feature: organic feature; material: feces | host: Homo sapiens | place: Tanzania | collected 2013-01
GGTAGCTGACACAACTGTTGACACAACTGCTGTTGATACAGCTGCTGCTGATACAGCTGCTGCTGATACAGCTGCTGCTGATTCTGCTAAGTAATCTAGGATTACTTTACGAACGAAAAATGAGAGAAACAACCGCTGGACTTCGGTCTGGCGGCTTTTTTTGTTTTATAGGCTCTGGTGCTTTTCCTGTCTGGTTGTCTGATTGGTTTGATTCTTTCAGTCCCGATGCTTTATAGAATCAGTTTTTTCATACTGCCCATATTAGAAAAAGCGCCTTGGTAATTTGCTAATTTCAGAATAATTGTTTATCTTTGCCGAGCTTTTGCTCAGAAGGCTAAAAAACAAGATTTGTGTTCCTTTCTCCTGATGCTGGAGGGTTGGAGGGCATTCTCCTGAAGCTGGAGATTTAGGGGCTTTCTCTTGAACGCAGAAAGGAGAACCTTTTCGGTTTTGGCCGATTAATTTAATAATGTAAATAGGATAATTATGATAGATACAAGTGCCTTTCAAGGCAAGAAAGCTGCTTATTATACTCTGGGTTGTAAACTCAATTTCTCAGAAACTTCCACTTTCGGAAAGATGCTGGAAGACATGGGGGTTGTTACAGCTCAAAAGGGTGAACAAGCAGATATTTGTTTGATAAATACATGTTCTGTAACAGAAGTGGCTGATCACAAATGTCGTCAGGCCATTCATCGTATGGTACGCCAGAATCCTGGAGCCTTTGTGATTGTTACTGGTTGCTATGCTCAGTTGGAATCAGAGAATGTGAGCAAGATAGAGGGTGTTGACCTGGTGCTTGGTGCCAATGAGAAAGCTCATCTGATACAATATCTGAGTGATGCTTGGGCGCAGAAGTATTCAGAAGCGCTTCATCTGCATCATAGTGTGAAGACCAAGGAAATCAAGACTTTCCAGCCGTCTTGTTCCCGTGGCAACCGCACCCGTTATTTCCTGAAGGTACAGGATGGTTGCAATTATTATTGTACCTATTGTACAATACCTTTTGCCCGTGGCAATTCCCGCAATCCAAGTATTGCCTCTCTTGTAGAACAGTCTGAGCAGGCAGCCCGTGAGGGAGGTAAGGAAATCGTTATTACTGGCGTGAATATCGGAGATTTCGGTCAGACTACTCATGAGCGCTTTTTGGATCTGGTGAAGGCTCTTGACGGAGTAGAGGGCATCAGGCGATATAGAATTTCCAGTCTGGAGCCAGACCTCTGTGATGATGATCTCATCGAATATTGTGCCCAGAGCCGGGCTTTCATGCCTCATTTCCACATACCTCTGCAAAGCGGTAGCGACGAGGTGCTCAAGTTGATGCATCGTCGTTATGATAAGGCTCTGTTTGCTCATAAGGTTCAACTGATCAAGGAGAAGATGCCGGATGCTTTCATCGGGGTTGACGTGATGGTAGGCTGTCGTGGTGAAACGCCAGAATGCTTTGAGGAATGTTATGAGTTCCTGAAGTCCTTGCCTGTTACCCAACTTCATGTTTTCCCTTATTCTGAACGACCGGGTACGGCTGCGCTCAAGATTCCTTATGTGGTGAGTGACAAGGAGAAGAAGTTGCGCTCCAAGCGACTCCTGGAGTTGAGCGACCAGAAAACGCAAGAGTTTTATGCCCAGTATATTGGTACGGAAGCAGAGGTGCTGTTTGAGAAGGCGCCTCGCGGCAAGGCCATGCATGGTTTTACCAAGAACTATGTGAGAGTAGAACTTTCTCCTGCGCTTGCCAAGGAAGAATATGACAATCAGTTGCTCCGTGTTCGCCTGGGCGATTTCAATCACGACAAAACGGCTTTGAAGGCAGAACTGCTCTAAGCGTTGTGATGATGATATCGCTCGAATCATATCGTTCGAATAAAGTCTCGTAAGGTTCGGGTGATGTGTTTATTTTATGGTGATGTATTATGATGTATTATAATGATTTTGGTACTTGGATCCGGAAACAGTTTCCTGATTTCCGGGTTCAGAAGATTTCTATAGATGCAGGATTTTCCTGTCCCAACCGGGATGGGAAAATTTCCAGCGGCGGCTGTACTTATTGTGACAACCGCACGTTCAATCCCAGCTATTGCGACCGCAAGAAGTCTATCTCCGAACAGTTGGAAGAGGGGAAGGCATTCTTTTCCCGTAAGTATCCGGACATGAAGTATCTTGCTTATTTCCAAGCTTATACCAATACTTATGCTAAGGTAGAACAGCTCCGGGAGATGTATGAGGAAGCCCTTCGTGTGGAAGATGTGGTGGGCATTGTGATTGGTACTCGCCCGGACTGTATGAGCGATGAATTGCTGGATTATCTGGAGAAACTCAACAAGCGCACGTTCTTATTGGTGGAGTATGGAATAGAAAGTGCGAATGATGATACTTTGCGTCGCATCAATCGCGGACATGATTTTGCCTGCAGCCGTGATGCGGTAGAGCGTACGCATGCTCGCGGCATCCTGACTGGCGGTCATATTATCATCGGGCTGCCAGGAGAAGATGCGGAGGAGAGTCTCCGTCAGGCTCCTATCATTTCTTCGCTTCCTCTTGATATTCTGAAGATTCATCAGATGCAGATTATCAAGGGAACCCGTTTGGCGCAGGAATATGCTGAACATCCTTTTCATGTCTATTCGGTAGAGGAGTATATTGACGTCATCGTCAGGTTTATTCGTTTGCTGCGCCCGGATCTGGTGCTCGAAAGGTTTGTAAGTCAATCGCCTAAGGAATTGCTCGTGGCTCCGAAATGGGGATTGAAGAATTATGAGTTTACTAATTTGCTGAACAATAGGCTTAAGAGCCGTTAAAGCATTTTTTTATCATTATAAATTCTTAATTATGCCTCAAATCGGGGCATAATTGAATTATTCTTTGTATTTTTGCAGTCAATATGCAAAAGTAGCAATACAAGATGGCAAAAGTAGCAATTGTAATACTAAATTGGAATGGTCAGAAGATGCTGGCCAAGTTTCTTCCGAATGTGATAGAGTATTCCCGACAGGATGCTGAAATCTGGGTGGCGGACAACAGTTCGTCAGATGGTTCCATGCACCTTCTGGAGACTCAATTTCCTCAGGTTAAGACTATCGTACTGGAGCAGAATTTTGGCTTTGCCGAAGGGTATAATCGGGCGTTACGCCAGATAGAGGCCGACTACTATGTGCTTTTGAATAGTGATGTAGAGGTGAGTCATCATTGGCTTACTCCGCTTATAGAGTTTATGGATTCCCATCCTCAGGTGGCAGCCTGTCAGCCGAAATTGCTGGCAGAATATGACAAGGACAGTTTTGAGTATGCCGGCGCCTGTGGAGGTTTTCTGGATAAATATGGTTATCCGTTTTGTCGTGGCAGGATTTTCGGTATGGTAGAACGTGATAATGGCCAGTATGATTACCAGCAGGAGATATTGTGGGCTACGGGTGCGTGCATGATGATCCGTTCTGCGGATTATTGGAAGGCAGGTGGACTTGACGGCCGCTTTTTCGCTCATAATGAGGAGATAGACCTTTGCTGGCGTTTGCGCCTGATGGGGCGAAAAATCTATTGCATTCCTGAGAGTGAAGTGTATCATGTGGGTGGAGGAACTTTGCCTAAGAGCAATCCGATGAAGACTTTCCTGAATTTTAGAAATAATCTAACGATGCTTTATAAAAATCTGTCGGACAAGGAGTTATCGCATGTGATGAGAGTGAGATGGTTCCTCGATTATCTGGCTGCCTTTGAGATGTTGCTGCTTCAGCGGAATTGGGGTGATTTCAAGGCTGTGTTCAAAGCTCGCAAGGCATTCAAGGAATGGCGTTCCTCTTTTGATGAGGAGAGAAAGCGTATTCAGGCACAAAGAGTGGAGGAGGAGATTCCGCAGATTTTCCAGACTTCCATATTGTGGCAATATTACGCCAAGGGAGTGAAGAATTTCAAGGATTTGAAAACGACTTGAATGAAGTCTAATGATTCTTCTTGAATGAAGCGTGATGATTCTTTTTGAATGAAGCGTGATAATCCTTCTCGAATGAAGTCTGATGGAAGCTTTCAATAAAAGCCAGATGGCTTCCTTTGAAAACGAGTAGGCTTAAAAAAATAGAAATAACTTAGAAACTGACTATAAAATGAGACGTATTTATTTATCATTTTTTGCTTTCTTCCTGGCATTAGGAATGGAAGCGCAAACGATGGTGAAGGTGCAGGTGACTAATCCTTCCAAAGTAGAGAGAAACGACGAACCGGTTGTCTTGGATTTGAGCAAGTATGGCGAGGTTTCCAAGGCCGTCGTTACGGTAGATGGCAAGGAAATTCCATCCCAGTTGGATGATCTGAATCGTGACTGCGTGAATGATGAACTTTGTTTTCTGGCCAATCTTGGCAAGAGGGAATCGAAGACTTATCAGATTCAGTTGTTCTCCGAGGGTGAGCAGTCTGCCTATCCTGCCCGTACATTTGCAGAACTGGTTGTGCCAAGCAAGAACAAGAAGTTGGCCAAGAACAAGCAGGATATTTACTTGCGCAGTATTGCCTTCGACAAGAAGACCAAGGATGTCTATCATTTTGTGCATTCTCATGGCGTCTGTTTCGAGAGCGATCTCGTGGCGATGCGTGTTTATTTCGACAATCGGCAGACCATCGACCTTTATGGTAAAATCAATAAGGGACTGGTGGTAGAGGATACTCAGTTTTATCCTTCCGAAGAACAGTTGGCAGCTGGTTCTGGCGACGACTGCCTCTGGGTAGGCAATACCTATGGTTTGGGTGCCCTGCGCGGTTGGGACGGCACGAAATCCCTGTTGTTTACAGATGTGAAATATCAGGAGCAGCGTGTTATTTCCGAAGGCCCTTTGCGTGCCGTGGTAGAAGTGGTGGACAACGGTTGGGTTCCGGCTCCGGGATTAAAGCCAGTAAATGCCACCATCCGCTATACGATTTATGCGGGTCATAGGGATTTTGATGTGGAGGTATTCTTCAATAAGAATGCGGATGATTACGTGTTCTCTACAGGACTTATCAACGTGAAGGGTTCTACAGAAATGTCTGACGGCAAGGGATTGAGAGGCTGTTATGGTAGCGACTGGCCTACGGGCAAGGATGATGGCAAACATAAGTTGGAGACAGTTGGCTTAGGTATTTATGTGCCTCAATCTCATTTCGTAAGCCAGGAGGAGGCCAACAAGGATGTATATACGATGCTGGTTCGCCCTGTAGGAAAGAAACTGACCTATAAATTGGCTTATACGAGCGCCAATGAAACCTATGGCTTTTCCGGAGAAAAGGAGTGGTATAAGTGGTTGGCGGAATGGAAGAAACTTCAGACTCAGCCATTACTGGTCAAAGTATTTTAGCAACAATAGGAGAGACTTCCCGCTATGGTCATTCCAGGCGGGAAGTCTTTTCTTTTTCTTTTTCTTTTTCTTTTTCTTTTCTTTTTCCCATCTCTCTTCTCCCATCTCTCTTCTCCCTTTCTCATTTGTCATTTCTCATTTGTCATTTCTCATTTTATCGTCTTTCTCATTTGTCATTTTGTTGCTCAAATCTCTGCAAATGTGAATATTTATAGAATAAATTCATCTTTTTTGCACATAATTTGTGCTTTTTTAGCTTAAAAACTTGGAATTTAAAATATTTTTTAGTATTTTTGCACTCGTATTAATACAAAATTATAATTACGTGAAGAATTTATATCATATTATCATAATTGCGGCACTTGTCTTGCTTTCTTCGGCTTGTGAATTTAAATTCAAGCCGAATGAGGAGTTTGTTGCTGAACCTCTTTGCGTACAGCGTTATGATCGTTTGGAAAGCCGCTATCTTACTACCGGAGATTTTTCTGCCCTGCAGCAGATGAATACCGATTATCCTATTGAAACTCGTACTCTGATAGAGAAAATGCTCCAGTTGGGTACGATTACCGATGCCAACATCAGCAATCGCTTCCTGATGTTCTTCCAGGACTCTACGCTCCAGGCTCTCATAGCAGATGCAGAGGCTGAATATGCCAATATGGACGATATCAATAAGGACTTGAAGAAATCGTTTGGTCGATTGCAGGATTGGCTGCCGGAAATCAAGCAGCCTGTTTTCTATGCGCAGATAGGAGCTTTGGACCAGAGTATCGTGATAGGCGAGTCTTCGGTCGGTATTTCACTCGATAAGTACATGGGGTCTAAATATCCGCTCTACAAGAAATATTATAATGCCCAGCAGCGTAGCACCATGAACCGAAACAACATCGTGCCAGACTGTCTCACTTTTTATCTGCTGAGTATCTATCCGATGGATGATTTTGACAACAGACCGCAGTTGGACCGCGACCTGCACATGGGAAAAATCATGTGGACGGTCAATAGAGCGATGAACAGGGAAGTCTTCAATACCCGATATGTAAAGACAATCAACGATTTCGTGAAGCGAAATCCGAGAATTACGGTCAAGCAATTACTGGAAGATGAAGACTATTCTGCTATCAAGGCTTTGCACAAAGATTAGCAGGAACATTCTGAGTTGGGATGAATTTATCCTTGATGTATAGGGGATGAATTCGTCCTTCATTTGTTTTAAATGACAAATGAGAAATGACAAATGAGAAATGACAAATGAGAAATGAGGAAGGAGAAGGGAGGAAGGAGAAGTCTGCTAAAGAAAAAAGGGTAACAGATTTCAAACAGGAAAAATAAACAGATAATATTGAAGCTTTTTATATAAAGAAAACTATGAAGAAATTTTCTATTTTTATTGCAACTATCATGATGGTAACGGCAATGGAAGCTGCAGAGAAACTGGATCTGAAGAGCATTACTTCGGGCGAATTCTCTGCCAGTTATGTGACGGGAATCAATCCTATCGAAGGTACTGATTTGTATGCTTCAATCAGTAATGACGGCAAGCAGATTGTCAGCTATTCCTTCAAGTCGGGCAAGCAGGTGGCTGTCCTCTTTGATATTCATAAGACTCAGGCTCCTTTCGAGTCTATTGATGGATATGTGATGAGCCCTGACGGCAAGCAACTCCTGATAATCACCAAGAGCAAGGCTGTGTACCGCAGATCTTTCAAGGCCGAGTATTTCATCTACAATATCGCCAGCAAGAAGCTCCGCAAACTTTCTGAAGGCGAAAACCAGCAGGTGGCTACATGGTCGCCTGATTCCAAGCACATCGCTTTCGTAAAGGATAATAATCTCTTTGTCTTTGATGGCGAAAAGGAAACGCAGATTACTTCCGATGGCAAGTTTAATGAAATCATCAACGGAATTCCTGACTGGGTTTACGAGGAGGAATTTGCTTTCAATAGGGCGTTTGCATGGAATGCTGACGGTACTTCCATCGGCTGGATCCGCTTCGATGAGTCGCATGTGAAGACTTACTCTCTCCAGCTTTTCGAGGGTGCCAAGCCTGCACATCCTGAGTTCCACGATTATCCGGGCGAGTATTCCTACAAGTATCCGAAGGCGGGTCAGGACAATTCCAAGGTGAGTCTCTGGAGTTATGATCTGAAGGCTGGCAAGACCATCCGCCTTGATGTTCCGGTAGATGCAGACGGCTATTATCCTCGCATCAAAACTTCGCCAGACCGCAACAGTCTGATTGTCTATACGATGAACCGCCATCAGGACGATATGCGACTCTATTCGGTCAATCCTTTCACGGGTACCAGCAAGATGCTCATCAAGGAGAGCGTGCCTAAGTTTGTGAAAGAGGAGGTGATGGAGAACAGCATCGTGGGCAAGAAATATATCCTCATGCCAAGCGACCGCGACGGCTATATGCATCTTTATCTCTACGATATGAACGGCAAGCTGATTCGTCAGGTAGAGAAGGGAAATTATGATGTGACCGAGATTTACGGAATGGACGAGAAGGCCGGGGACGTGTACTTCCAGGCTGCGATGATCAATCCGCACGACCGACAGGTATATGTGGCTCACAAGAATGGTAAGGTGGAGCGACTCACAGATGCGGAGGGTTCTAATGCTGCCAATTTCTCAGGCGATTTCAGATATTTCGTCAATACCTGGAGCTCTTACAGCCATCCACAGGTGTTTACCGTGCGCAGCAACAAGGGTAAGGTTATCAAGATGCTGGAGGACAACAAGGAACTTTTGGAGAAGACTCAGAAATACAACTGGGGCAAGCGTGAGACATTCACGTTTACTACTTCTGAGGGTGTGAAACTCGACGGTTGGATGGTGAAGCCTGTTGACTTTGATGCCAACAAGAAGTATCCTGTCATCCTGTTCCAGTATTCCGGTCCGGGCAACCAGCAGGTTCTGAATGCCTGGAATACAGGCAGTATGGGCCAGGGTGGTGCTTTCGACTATTATCTGGCTCAGGAGGGTTTCATCGTGGTTTGTGTAGATGGTCGCGGAACGGGTGGCCGTGGTGCAGAATTTGAGAAATCTACTTATCTCAGACTGGGCGATCTGGAGTCTAAGGACCAGGTGGAGACGGCTCTCTACATGAGTAGTCTGCCATATGTTGATAAGGATAATATCGGCATCTGGGGCTGGAGTTATGGTGGCTTCAATACGTTGATGAGTATGAGCGAAGGCCGTCCTGTGTTCAAGGCTGGTGTGGCTGTGGCACCTCCTACCTGCTACCGTTTCTATGATACGGTTTATACCGAGCGCTATATGCGTACTCCTCAGGAGAATGAGGATGGTTACAAGGTGAATCCTATCGAGCGTGCAGACCGCTTGCATGGTGCCCTGCTGATTTGCCATGGTGTGGCTGATGATAATGTGCATCCTCAGAATACCTTCGAATATTCAGAGGCGCTGGTTCAGGCAGACAAGGATTTCAAGGAGCTGTTTTATACTAACAGAAACCATGGTATTTATGGTGGCAATACGCGCAATCATCTGTTGAGACAGATTGCAGATTGGTTTAAGAGTCACATGAAATAAAAAGGAAATTTCCCTCGGGAAAATCGGTTTCTCCGGGGGAAATTCTTCGGAAAGAAATTGGCTCCTTTCGGGGGAAGAATAGAATATAAAAGAATAAGAATTAAAAAATAAGGAAAGATGAAAGCAAAACCAGGTTTCAATCTCCGTGTGGTTTGTGGTGAGAACATCATCGTGGCAGAGGGAGAGGAGAATATTGATTTCAGCAATATCATTAGTATGAATGAGAGTTCTGCTTATTTATGGCAGAATATCCAGGGCAAGGAGTTTACTCATGAAGACTTGGTCGGTCTGCTGACTCAGGAGTATGAGGTGGATGAGGCTACGGCGTTGAAAGACGTGAAGGCTCTTACCGAATTATGGTTGCAGGCTGGAATTATTGAAGCATAAATCAAGCGCTTCTGCTTCGGTTTAGTTTTGGATTATAAATCGAGCGCTTCTGCTTTGATAGAAGTTCAAGTTTTGAAGCATAAAGGCTTAGAATTATAAATAATAAAAAAGCGGGATTATCTTTTGGAAACAGAAGATAACCCCGCTTTTTATTCTAACATATTGTTATATATATCATATTCTATATATACCTGATATTTTAATACCTGATATTCCTCGTATTCTCTATATTTCTCGTATTCTCTATATCCTACATCGGTCCGAGAATCGGAATCCAGATTCTTCTGTAAGCGGCAAGAAGATATCTGCGGATAGGGAAGAGGTGCATCCAGAGAGCCGAATAAATTTTCCACTTTTTGCTGTCTGTTCTGTCCAGCTTCTTTCTGCCCTTGCGGTAAAATCCAATCACGGATGCTTTCACGTCTTCTATTCTGCATTTTTCTATGCCTAAGTTTCCATCTCCTCGCAGTATTACTTCCTGGTCCTGAATCTTGATGATGCGATGAAGCACGTAATGTCTGTAGCTGATTTCTGCCAGTACTGCATCGCCCACTTTGATGTCCTTAGCCTTGGTCAGCAAGGCCTTGTCTCTATTGTCTTCCAGGAACGGGCGCATGGAGTAACCACGCAGCAGCAGGGTTACGGTATGACCTTCTTCCAGCAGTTTTACGATTTCTGGGAGTAGCTGGGCGTTGGCAAACTGTATTTCTACAGTCTTTATGGAATGATTATCTTGCATCGTTTTTTATTATTTTTTTGTCACGCGGATTTTCCTTCACCTTCTTTGATGGCAATCGCCTGATTACAAACTTCGGCAGCCTCCCGGTTGGGCAGGCAATGGAGAGTGTAGATGTTGGAGGTCTCCACCAGTCGGGTAATCGTATTGCAGATATCGTTGAAAATATCCTGATCCCATTTCATGCTCGAGCAGGAGGGCAGGAGAGAGGCGAAGGCTTCGATAGGGGAAAGGCGCTCCACCCAGTTGGAACTGTCGCGGTCGATGCGCGTGATGGCTCCCAACTTGGCTTTCACGTTACGATAGCAAGGGGTTTTGCCGCTCCACGGACTGCCGTAGATGTAAGGCTCTCCGTCGATGAATCTTATGATAGGATTGTCGTCGTTCATGAGGTCGCATCCCTTCAGATATCTCAGCCACATGCTTACCTGTGTACTCTTTCCGGTTCCGCTTTTGGCGATGAATGCGTATCCGTATCCGTTCTGTCTTACTAAGGATGCGTGGATGAGGAGAGTCTGCAGTCTGCTGCCGGCAAAGGCGAAGATGAGCATCAGGGCGTTGTTCAGTCCGAAGCAACGCATGTTGTAGTTGCCGTTCAGGGCGCATCGGCAGTCGCTGAAGTCCTTGTTGGTTTGCAGCAGGCAGCAGCTGGCCCCGTTGATGTCCTTGATGATATACTGGTAGCCTCCGTTGTCGAGTCTATCCACGATGGTATCTCCGTTTCCCGTGTCGAAAGCCCTGATTCTCTTGCGCTTATCCTTGGGGTAGGGTTTGAGGGAATCATCTACAAGCAGGCTAAAAAAAAGATGACCCTCCAAAGTGTTGACTCTGAAGGGTTCGAATGAGGTCAGGAGTCGCATGCTATTGAATGGAGACTCTGCAAAACAGATTCTCACGTTCAACTCTGCGATATTAAAATCATGTGATTCTATCATTTGTTCTTGCGTTGCTTTTTCAGGGCTTTCTTAGCCTTCACTTTCTTTACAGGTTCCTCTACTTCTATAGCTTCATCCATAGGAGCAACAGACTGGAACTGGAATTGCTCCCTGGTCAGTTTTTTGATCTGGAAAGGAGGCAGTTCGCTCTTCTGCTTCTGGTTGTTTTTCTTCTTCTGGTTGTGCGCATAGCGTGAGTAGAGCTTGTTCCACGCTTTCTCCAGTTTCTTCGGGTCGGTATTATATTCCACCATGCATGTGCGGTGCTGCTCTCCGATGTTTGCCAGATAGTCGCGCAACTGGTATGAGTAGTTCTCTCGGCTTATCAGGAAATGATGCTTGCTGGTAAACCATACAGAGTCTAACTCCTGAATGTCTGTGATATAGACTGTGGAGTCGTTGAAAGAAGAAGCAAATCCAAAGACGTATGCTTTTCTCATCTCGTTTTTAGCCTGTGCTGCAAGCGAGATGAGGAGTGTAGCTGCAATAGCTGTGAGTCCGATTTTTGATAATTTCATTTCTATTTTTAAGTTATTTGATAGCCTACTGACCTTCTTTCTGGATAGCCTACAGACTATCTTTCTGATAGCCTACTGCCCCAGATAGGTTTTCAGCAGTTTATTCTTCGTGTTGTGTCGGAGTCTGCGTATGGCTTTCTCCTTGATCTGGCGCACTCTCTCACGGGTGAGATTGTATTTTTCGCCTATTTCTTCGAGCGTCATTTCAGGTGACCCGATGCCGAAGAAGGCCCTTACCACCTTTTGCTCTCTATCGTTGAGCAGTTCGATTGCTCTGTCGATTTCTTTGCGTAGCGATTCCTGTACGAGTGCCTTGTCAGCCATCGGCATATCGTTGTCGGCAAGTACGTCCAGCAGACTGTTGTCCTCTCCATCCACGAAAGGAGCATCCATGCTCACGTGTCGGTTGTTGACCTTCATGGCTTCCTCGATTTTGTCTTCAGGCAAGTCTATGCGGTCGGCAATCTCATCTACGCTTGGACGGCGCTCGTGTTCCTGCTCAAACTTGTTGAGCTCACGGTTTATCTTGTTGACGCTTCCCACCTGATTGAGTGGCAGGCGCACGATTCTACTCTGCTCAGCGATGGCTTGCAGAATGCTCTGGCGAATCCACCAAACAGCGTATGAGATGAATTTGAATCCACGTGTTTCATCGAATTTCTCTGCTGCTTTGATGAGTCCAACATTTCCCTCATTAATGAGGTCGGGGAGGCTGAGTCCCTGATTCTGATATTGCTTTGCCACGGAGACAACGAAGCGTAAGTTTGCTCTTGTTAATCTCTCTAAGGCTCGGCGATCACCTTTCTTGATTTTCTGTGCCAACTCTACTTCTTCATCTACCGAGAGTAGTTCTTCATGTCCTATCTCCTGCAGATATTTGTCGAGTGACGCACTTTCACGATTAGTGATTGATTTTGAAATTTTTAGTTGTCTCATGGTAGCCTTATTTTTTAAAAGTTCTGCAAAAATACACTTTTTGTTCGAATTGACAAAAAAAATAGCAAAAAAATAGCAGATATTTTAAAAAATACCTGCTATTTTGTCGTTTTTTATATTTTCAAAACCTTTTTCTGACGCCTAATTGGAGAATTTTTTCTGACTAAATGCTTGTTGGAGCTTAAGTTTACTAATTCTCCTTCGGGGCGACTGGTTTAGTCTTTCTGCAGAGGAACTGCGAAGTAAGCCTTCTTGCCTGTAGGCCACATACCCTGGATGTAGAGTACAGGGTCCTTGCTGGTAGAAGCGCTCTTGACGGCTTTCTGCAGGTCGTCGAGAGAAGTGATATTGCTGTCGTTGATCTTCTGGATGATGAATCCGCGAGAGATTCCGGCTTCCTTCAAGGCTCCGCTGTTCACCTTCATCACCTCTACACCATACTTGATGTTGAGCTGCTCCTTCTGTGAAGTGGTAATCTGGCGGAAGTTGCCACCCAGTACATCGAGGTCGGCTGACTTGATGACAGAGGTTGTGCCCTGAGCATTCTTCAGCGTGATGGTCTTGGTGATAGCCTTCTTGTTGCGCAGATAGGTGATGGTCATCTTGTCGCCAGGGCGCTTGCCGTTGAGTAATTCCTGGAGTTCAGCCATCTTGGTCACCTTCTTGCCATCCACCTTGGTGATTACGTCACCTTCCTTCAGGTCGGCAGCAGCACCATTTCCGTCTTCATCCACCTTGGCGATGTAAACACCCTCGTTGGTTCCGAGGTTCACTTCCTTGCCGTTCTCCTTCTGGTTGTTGATATAGTTGAGCACGTCTGAACCCTGTATGCTGAGCATTACGCGCTGTACGCTTCCATATTTCTTGATGTCATCTACCACCTTGTTCATGATGGATGTAGGGATGGCGAAACCATATCCTGCGTAAGAACCGGTCTGTGAGTAGAGCATGGCGTTGATACCTACGAGTTCGCCCTGGGTGTTGACGAGTGCACCACCAGAGTTACCTGCGTTGATGGCGGCATCGGTCTGGATGAAGCTCTCTACGCCGTTGGCTCCGAGTGTACGTGCCTTGGCAGAGATGATACCAGCCGTCACGGTATTGTTGAGACCGAATGGGTTGCCTACTGCGATGACCCATTCTCCGACTCTTACCTTGTCGCTGTCTGCGATAGGGAGGGTAGGCAGGTTCTTGCCGTCCACCTTGATGAGTGCGAGGTCGGTAGTCTTGTCGGTACCGATGATGCGGGCTGAGTATTCGCGGTTGTCGTTGAGTGTGACGGTCAGTTCGTCAGCACCTTCCACCACGTGGTTGTTGGTCACGATATATCCGTCGCTACTGATGATGACTCCCGAACCTGTAGCTTCTTTCTTAGGGGTCTGCACTCTCTGCTTGCGTGTGCCGCCGTTGCCAGGGTTTCCGAAGAAGCCGAATGGGTCGAAGAATCCTCCGAATGGATCGTCCTGCACGTCAACGGTTGTTGTCTTGGAGTTCTGTACGTATTTGATGTGAACTACAGCTGGCAGAGCTTTTTCTGCTGCAAAAGTGAGATCTACTGGTTGTCCAGCTGGAGCTGAAGTTGTAGCTGGAGCTGCGTTTACTTTCATGAATGCACCGGCTGAGAATGCGAGTGAACCTACGCACAACAGAGCCATCACGTAATTTGTTACCTTTTTCATGTCTATTGCTTTTAATTATTACTTTTCTTTTTTATTACTCTAATTGGTTTGCGGCAGCCTCGTTTTTTTTCAGAAGTCCTTGCGAGGGGATTCTTGATTCTAGAATCTCTGCTTTGGTTTTCTTATTCCCAGAACTCCTTGTGAGGGGATTCTTGATTCCAGGCAGATTTGACTGTCTTGGAAAAACGGTTGCTTCGTCTAACCGGTTGCAAATATAGGAGCAAAAAATGAGAAAGCAATCATTCCGTATTGTTTTTTATCCCGTTTTAACATTTGAATTTAACACTTTAACGGCTCTTAAATTTGAAAAGCCCTAAATTTACAAATCTTATATACTTTGTAAGAAAAAGTTAGTTGTAAATATGCAACTAAAAAAGGTGAATAGTTAAATGTATGTTAAGCTAAGGATGCTTCTTTTGTTGATTTTGGGGCAATTTTTTGCTGATTATATGGCACATTTGTGCTGTTGTCAGGCAGGTTAATGCCGTTATTATGGCAAGTACTTGTGCTTTTTTCTACATTCCGGGCATTCTCCCTTGATGACAAAGGAAACGGAGTGGGGATAGAATCCTGCTGGTAATTCGAAGCTTGGAATGTGGATGTCTTCCATGCAGAAGGAGCGTTGGCAAGCCTCGCAGTAGAAATGGATATGACCGTCATGATGGTCGCATTTTCCTTCTTCCTCGCAGAGTTCGTAGTTGAGAATACCTCGTCCGTCTTCAAAGGCGTGCACCACGTCGTGTTCGAGGAAGAGGGTGAGCACTCTGAAGATGCTGGATTTGTCCATGGTCAGCATCTTGTGTTCCAGACTGCTGAGGCTCTGGGGGTGTTGCTCGCTCGCTAAAGTCTTGAGAACGAGGATGCGGTTGGCTGTAGGTTTGATTCCCTTAGCTTCTAACTTGCTGATAATATCTTGCTGCTCCATTTTCTTTTATATTCTAATTTAAAAGTGTACCACTTTAAAGTTGCTTGCAAAGGTATGATTAAATAATGAAATGACCAAATAAAAAGTATAAAATCGGGGAGAATCATCTGTGTAGATCTGTTTTTTAGTCACGCAGATTTCGCAGATGCGACCTGTCCGGTCGTTGCAGATACCCCCTGAGGTTGGAAAAGGTCCCACAGATTTCACAGATTTACACAGATTTTTATTGGGACGTTTTTTAAGTCACGCAGATTTCGCAGATGACGCAGATTTTTTCTCATGGGATTTTTTATTCATCGGATTTCACGGAATTTATTCGGAGGTTGACTGCTGAGACGATTACTCACGGATTTTCGCAGATGCGACCTGTCCGGTCGTTGCAGATACCCCCTGAGATTGGACAAAGAGATTCACCAGAGATTCCATAGAAAATCTGTGTATATCTGTGAAATCTGTGGGACAAAACCTTCCCACGAAGAAAAATCTGCGAGAAGAAAAACTCAGCGGAGAAAAAATAAAAAAGCGTACAAGCTTTAAAGACTTGCACGCTTCTTCCATATATTACAAACGTAATTACTTTCTTTATCAAATGAATGCCCGCTTGAAGAAGCAACTTCATTTCTGAAGTTAGCTTACCGAAGCAGCATTCTTTTCATTCAGGATACTTGCTTAAAGCAGCATCCTTTCCGTTGGTTCAGATGCACCAGAGGTAAACCCCTTAAGCGCAAGAGCAACCGCGACCTTTAATCAATGCCTCGCCATACATTTCCATGGCGTTCATGTAGTTCTCAAGTAAAGCTTTGAAAGCCTTCTTGATGTTTTCGAAAATTGTCTTCATACTTGTTATCCTTTAATTAATTAATACTGCAGGCTTCTTTCAGCCTGAATCTTTTTACCACTCATGGAGCGGGTAATTACTTACCCATTTCCATTTTGTTGTTTACATTTACAGCTTTAGCAATCATGACTGCTACTACTGCGAGAATCATTACTGTTGTCATCATAATCATTTTCATTTTGCGGAGTCTCCATTTGAGGCTCCAGTTTAACATTATCCTTTTACAATCTCACCTTTTTCGAGTGCAAAGGTAATGCCTATTTTTTGAAAATCTGTCACAATGGCATGACAAAATGATGAAACGAGGACTTTTTTTGACTCATATCAACCAAATCATTTTTCGGCTTGATGTAGGTCAACAGAAAATGACAAATGAGAAATGAGAAATTAGAAATCCTATAACTCTTTAGTACCTATTCCGTGAGAGACTGCAGCAATCCCTGACAGGCATCCTCCAGGAGAGTGATGACCAGTTCAAAGTCGCTATAGTCGCCATAGTATGGATCGGGAACGGTAGTATATTGGCGATGATGGGTCAGAAAATCAGCCATGCGAACCACCTTGTCCTTATCCGCCTGACAGGAAGCCATGGACGTGATGGCACGGTAATTGTCGTTGTCCATCACCACGATGGTGTCGAAGCGGTCGAAGTCTGATTTCTTAAACTGGCGGGCGTGACTGTTGAATTCATAACCGTGCTCCGCGCCACATTTTCTCATACGGCTGTCGGGCAATTGTCCTACGTGCCAGTTTCCGATACCGGCAGAATCGATTTCAAACTCGTCGCTCAGTCCCGCCTTCTCTACGAGACTCTTCATGATGCCTTCACCCGCAGGGGAGCGGCAGATATTGCCGAGGCAAATAAATAATACTGTATGTTTACCTTTCTTTATCATTTTGGAGTTTTAATGTTTCTTTTCCGTCTGCAAAGTTAGTATAATACTTTGATATGAGCAAAGTTTTTTTACCAATTTCTTTGTTTTTTCTGAAAAAGTGCTTATCTTTGCAATCGAAACATGATTTTGTTTCGAAAACATGATTTTAATTCAAATTTTATAGCATGACAATAACGCTTAGCATTTTAATCATTACGGTTGCCATGTTTATTTGGGGCAGAGTGAGGGCCGACATCGTAGCTCTTACCGCTCTGGCAGCACTACTCGTATTTGGAATTCTTACTCCTTCAGAAGCCCTGGCTGGTTTCTCGTCGCCCATCGTCGTCATGATGATAGGCCTTTTCGTGGTGGGTGGAGCCATCATGCAGACGGGACTTGCCAAGCTCACGGGCAATAAGCTCATGGCCCTTTCGCGCGGCAACGAAACCATTACCTTCCTGCTGGTGATGCTCGTCACCTCCTTCATCGGAGCCTTCGTGAGCAATACCGGAACCGTGGCGCTCATGATGCCTATCATCGTGAGCTTAGCGGCAGCATCGGGCATGCAGTCGAGCCGTTTCCTCATGCCCCTTGCCTTTGCGGGCAGTCTCGGAGGAATGCTCACCCTCATCGGTACGCCGCCCAACCTGGTCATCGACGAGGTGCTCACGGAAGCAGGATATCAGCCGCTCGCTTTCTTCTCCTTCTTCCCCGTGGGTCTCATCGTCATCGCCATCGGCATCATCGTGCTCATGCCCCTCAGCAAGATTTTCCTCAGCAAAAAGCAGAACGGAAAGAAGAAGGACAAGGCGAAATCGCTCGACGACCTGGTGGATGAATACCAGCTGCTCGATAATCTGCATCGCTACATCGTGCCCAGCAAGCGCTATGGGGCGGCAGATGAAAATGGCGGGGTGATGGACATCGTGGGCAAGACGCTCAAGGACCTCAGCATACAGAAGAAATACGGGGTGAGCATCATCGAAATCAGAAACGAGAAGAAGTCGAAACTCGGACTCGTCAAGGATGTCAACCAGAACATGGCGAAGAGCAGTAGCACGATTTCCGTACACGATATTCTCTATATTCTGGGCGATGAGGAGAAGATAGAAAAGTTTGCCCACGACTATGGATTGAGAAAGATGAAGGACGTGAAAATCGACTTCTATGACCTCGGACTCACGGAGATAGTCGTGATGCCTACCTCCAATTTTGCAGGCCTGCGCATCGGAGACGCTAATCTGCGTAAGCGTTTCGGTATCAACGTGTTGGGCGTGAAACGAGGGGAGGAATATATCACGGATAATCTGATAGCTACCAAACTGCATGTGGGCGATATGCTCCTGGTGCAGGGCGAGTGGACCAATCTGGCCCATCTCACTTCTGATACTTCCAACTGGGTGGTGCTCGACCAGCCTGAGAAGACAGCCGACAAGGTGCTGCTCGACTATAAGGCTCCTGTGGCTGCGGCCATCATGCTGCTCATGGTGGCGATGATGGTGTTTGATTTCATTCCTGTGGCTCCGGTTACGGCGGTCATCATAGCCGGTCTGCTCACGGTCTTTGCAGGCTGTTTCCGTAATGTGGAGGCGGCTTACAAGACCATCAACTGGGAGAGTATCGTGCTGATAGCGGCGATGATGCCGATGTCCACGGCGCTGGAGAAGACGGGAGCCTCGGCGCTGGTTTCGCAGACATTAGTGGCCAAACTCTAAAGTATATCCAGTTAATAAGGAAACAGCAGCGGCGCTGGAGAAGACGGGAGCCTCGGCGCTGGTTTCGCAGACATTAGTGGCCAGTTTAGGGGCGATGGGACCTACGGCTCTCTTGGCAGGCATCTATTTCACCACCTCTCTGATGACGATGTTTATCAGCAATACCGCCACGGCTGTGCTGATGGCTCCTATCGCCTTAGTGGCAGCCCAGCAGGTGGGTGTGAGTCCTTATTCCTTCCTCTTTGCGGTCACCTTGGGAGCCAGCATGTGCTTCGCCTCTCCATTCTCCACGCCGCCTAATGCGCTGGTGATGAAGGCGGGTGGTTACTCGTTTATGGACTATGTGAAGGTGGGTCTGCCTCTGCAGATTATCATCGGCGTGGTGATGACTTTCGTCCTGCCGCTGCTGTTTCCTTATTAACTGGATATACTTTAGAGTTTTTCAAGGGCAGGATTGTGGTGCCTGATGACTTGGAGGTAATCGAGTTATAGATTTTCTTTGTGGGACCAAAAACTCCGATGAATAAAAACTGCGGGATGTAAAAAATCCCCAACCCAAGACTGAATCGTCAAGGATTGGGGACTTTGCTTAGATGAACCCCTCAGAATGAGGGGCAAGGCTAAAGCTCGTTGTCTTCAGAGCCGGTATCGCCCTTGTTGCCGCCTTCAGAGCCGCTGTCGCCCTTGTTTTCGCCATTAGGCTTACTGCCGCTGTTCTCGCCCTCAGAACCATTAGGCTCTTTGTCTGGGTCTTCCACATCGCCCTTGTCGCCAGAGGTCACTTTCTTAACCAGTTTGCCGTTTCGGTCGTAACAGGTAATCTGGATGGCGGTACGCTGGAGCTCGTTCTTGATCTCCACGTTAGGAGTGAAGATAACACGACGGCTGGTAATCAGACTGCTTGCCACTTCTGCCACATTACTTACGCTCTTGGCACGAACGCCAAATCGCATGGTTCCCAAACCGGGGATGGCTACAGAGTGTCCTTCAGTTGCCCATGCCATGATCACGTTGCCGGCTGCATCCCAACAAGCCTGCATCACGCCTCGGCTCACACCACTTCGGAGTGCTGCCTCCTGAATCACCTTGCTCTCAGTCAGTTTACTGTACAAGTCAGTACCGAGCACGTAACGGTAATTACCCTTTTGCTCACCCACTTGGATGAGGGTTTCCTTTGCTTTCAAATTGATAGCCATAATGATAAAACCTCCTGTAAACTTCTCCCTTCCGGAAATCTTTCCGGGGTTCCCCGTTTTTCCAAAAATCTGTTTTTCTTCCTTTCCGCCTGTCAAGACTTTTCTTGCATTATGTTTCCTCGGAAAATCAGGATTCTTGGGGGTTAGAGGGTAGGGAGAAGGACTCGTTTCGAGGTTTGGAGTCTGGATTGAATTGATTGAAATAATTGATTGATTTCCCTTCGCAGCCTTTACCGGATGGTAATGGTCGGAACGAAATGGGAAGAATCTGCCCGGGTGGAGATGTTGTTCTCCTGATGTTGTCGCTGGTTCTTTCCGATTACGAGTCCCGCAGTACACGAGTTGGAGAGGAATGTGACGACGGCAGAGCACACGGCCACGATGAGATACCTGATGAATGCTTTCATGTTTTGGCTCATAAGTATTTTGCCCCCTTTTAGCTTCGTTTCTCGCAGAAGAATATCAGAAAGGATTTCCTCGCTTTCGGGAGGGTTCCCTTTCGGTTTTATCCTTTTCTGAAGATTTTCCGGTAAGAGATTCGAAGGACTCGTTGCAGGGCTTGGAGTCTGGTTTGACGAATTTTGGTTTGAATTCAGCTTCCCAGTTAGAGAAAAATATTTTCCCAGTTAGGAAAGTGATTTTTCAGCGCTTTCTGAATCACGATGCAAAGATACGGCATTCCTCATACCCAGTCGTGCGATGTCGTGCGATGCCGTGCGATTGCGGAACATTTAGTCTGAAATCCCCTAAAATTTTACCAGTTTCGTCTTGTAGAGTTAATTTGTGTAAATTTTACCATTTTCGCTTTTTTAGAGCAAAATTTTACCATTTTCGTGTTGTAGGGTTAAAAACTCTTAAATGAATCTCGGAAAAGGCAATGGAATCTTGGTTTTATGTGTCGAAAAGTGTATCTTTGCGCTAACTTTATGTGTCAGAAAGTGTAGCGATAGCATGATTTCATGTGTCGAAAAGTGTAATGAACTGGCATTTTTATGTGTCGAAAAGTGTAAAGATATGAAGAGAAAGATATATGACAAGCTGCTGGAATGGAAAAGTCAGGAGCATCATAAGCCTCTGATTCTTAATGGAGTAAGGCAATGTGGAAAGACCTATGTTCTTAAGGAATTCGGTCGTCGTGAATTTGAAAGTTTAGCTTACGTAAGTTGCGATAGAAATGTAAACCTTCAGGCCATCTATTCGGGTGATTTTGATGTTGCCAGAATCATTCAAGGTTTAAGCGCTTTGACAGGGGTAGATATTATCCCTGGTAAAACACTTATTTTCCTGGATGAGGTGCAGGCTTTCCCTCAGGCTTTAGAGGCTTTGAAATATTTCTGTGAAGATGCTCCGGAATATCATATTGCAGTAGCAGGTTCTCTGCTGGGAGTTGCTTTGCATACAGGCATCTCGTTTCCAGTTGGCAAGGTGCAGACCATGCGTCTCTTCCCAATGGATTTTGAGGAGTTTCTCATGGCGATGGGCGAGGAGCAGCTGTTGAAGCTGATGCATAGTCATGACTATGAACTGATGAATGCCTTTCATGAAAAACTGAAGGACTTGCTGCGACAATATTATTATGTGGGTGGTATGCCGGAAGTGGTAAAGGCATTTGTTGAAAACAAGTTGCTCAATCAGGTGCGCAGCCTGCAGAATGAGATTCTTTCCAACTATGCCAGCGATTTCTCCAAGCATGCTCCATCGCAGGAGGTGCCCCGAATCGATATGGTTTGGCAATCCATTCTGGGACAGTTGTCGAAGGAGAACAAAAAGTTTGTTTATGGCGTGTTGAAGAAGGGTGGTAGAGCCAAGGAATTTGAACTTGCCATCCAATGGCTGGTGGACGCTGGTTTGGTGTATAAGATAACAAAGGTTTCTAAGCCAGAGTTGCCTCTGAAGTTCTATGAAGATTTATCGGCATTTAAACTCTATTTGTGTGATTGTGGGTTGATGGGTGCCATGGCTGATACGCCTGCAAAGGAGGTATTGTTGGGAGATACGATATTTACGGAATATAAAGGTGCTTTTAGCGAACAGTATGTTTTGCAGCAGTTGCTTGCAACAGGATTGCAACATGTCTATTATTACAGTTCTGATACCTCTCGTATGGAGATGGATTTCCTGATTCAGCGTGATGGTGTCTTATTGCCAATTGAGGTAAAAGGGGGTACAAGTGTCAAGGCTACCTCGCTTCATCATTATCTGATGGAGCATCCTGATATTTCTGCTATCCGTTATTCCATGCTGCCTTATCGCCAGCAGGCTAATATTACCAACATGCCATTATACGGGGTGTTTTTAGAATGAACTTGATATAAACATACGGAGTGTATGATGAGGCTTCATACACTCCAGATATTTTTGTTATTCCTCTCAGGTCACCCCAGCGATTCTACGGTTCCCCCAATTGTTCGATAATGGCCCTTACTTGCTTGGGCGTAAACTCCTTGCTGGTAGTTTTGTAACCCGTCTGCAGGAGCTCATCCCAGAGTGGGGTGCAGCGGCGAATCCAAACCATCAGGTGATTGACGGCAGTACGAGGATTGCTCTGGGGAAAATACATCAGAGCCAGTTCCTTCTTGGTGTACGAACGAATGATAAAATCTTTCATATTACTAAATTTTTTATAAGACATTTTTTATAAAAGATTGATTTCTTCTGCGAGAAATTCCATCAGAAAAAATCCTTCAGAGCGAGAGAATTATCCTTTCTGCGGATTGATTTCTTCAGCGGGATAGAATCCTTTCAGATAAGCCTCTCCGAAATCCTTGCATCCTAAGGGTAACTGGTGATGGATGAGCGAGGGCAGAATCTCCTTGAGTTGCAGGAAGAGTCTTTCTCCCGGCGCATCCCTGTCGGGAAACATGTGCCATTCCACCCCGAACGTTTCGCTGATATAGGCGAGCACATCCCTGTCCTCAGGTTTGAGAAGCGTGGCTGATGGAATAGCTATAGCCTTATGTCCGGCAGAAAGCATCGCCCAGCAGTCGCTGCATCCCTCCGTGATGAAAAGCCTTTCTCCCGGTGTCAGCAAATTCAGCACCTGCAGATTGTAGATTCCGCATTGGCTGCCGTAGGGAAATCGGAATCGTGGTGCCTCCTCAAAATCTGTGTCAGCCTTAGAACCTATAGAGACCTTAGAATCCTCAGAATCCTTAGAATCTGTGTCATCTGTGAAATCTGTGGGACAAGAACTTTTCCCCGTCTTTTCAGAATCCATAGAATCTGTGGGACGAGATTTTCGATGAAAATCCAGATTGCGGTTTTGAATCCCCACCAATCTTCCCTCCCTGTCGAAGTAAGGAATCTGCAGCCAGTTCACCCCCTTGCGGTCGGTCCACGAACTCAGTCTGCACCATCTCGCCACTCTCCCGTCAATCTTCCTCTCATCAAAAAGAAATCTGCAGGCAGCCTCGTTCAGCCACGGATGTTCGAAGAATCTCGCATATCGTGCCGCATCAAAAGAGTGGGGTGCAGCAGGAGAAGAAGCCGATACAGGAAACGGAGCAGAATCCGATGCAGCAGATGAAACAGCAGATGGAGCAACTGCAGCAAGAGCAGCCGACGATGCAGCAGCCGAAGCAGACCCGCAATCCCTCCGCCAATTCCTTCCCCTGACTTTCTCCAGGAGAATCCCATTCCTATCAGCGAGCCAGAAGCACGCCTTAGGGAAATCCACGTGTAGCGATTTCATGACCAGTCCGATGGAGTCGAGGCTTTCGTCCATGCAGACAAAGCAGCGGCACAAGTTCTTCCTCGTATTGAACGACAGGCTTGCATGATGATCGCTATGAAAAGGGCAGAGGCTCTTATGTCTCGCCACTTGCAATCCCAGTTGGCTGGCAACCTCCTCTATCGGGAGGTCGCGCAGCTTTTCAATTTCATATTTTTCCATTTTCCAAAATCACATTTCTAATTTCTAATTTGTCATTTCTAATTTTTCCGTCTTTCTCATTTGTCATTTGTCATTTCTCATTCCCCTTCAGGTACTCCTGTGTCTTAGAGTAAAGGCCCGTCTGGTTAGAGTAGGTGATGAATTTGCGGTTTTTCCAAACCTGGAGCTGGTGGCGGGTTCCTTCCGGATTCTTGCCAAGAGAAAGGCGAAGAGCTTCCAATTGCTGTTCGTTGAAGGAATTCTCAAGATTGTCGAGCATGTTTCTCGGACCGCTCTTCTGAATCTCAGCCTCGTTTTCCGATCCCTTAAATAAATCGCCGAACACCTTTATCTTTGACCAAAGATCATAGTAGCAGAACCATTCTACGAAGTTGCCGATGGAAGGAGCCCACTCCTGGTCGTTCAGAATCCACAAAACGGCACCCTTCTTCCATGCAGAGAAGATGCTGCGATGAGAAAGTTCCCAGAGTATATCATCGTCTGTGAGGTCGGCAATGCGAACCATCTCCTCCGCCAACTTATCGGCCACCTTGTTGAGTTGCTTCACCATAAAAATGCCCTTGCAGTTGTCCAGTCGCAGCAGATAGCTGTCGAGTTGCTTCAGGAAATCCTCGTCGTAAGAACCTTGTCGGGGAATCTTGCCGCTTCTTTCGCCACGAGCCTTGTAGGCAAAAGGGATGCGGCCGAAGAAACCATTGGTAATATCTTTCCTGTAGAATTGTCGGGCGGCTTCAGGAGTAGAGGTGAAGGTTAGATTCACACGCAGGGTTGGATTACCCGTCACACCTTCGGCAGTAGCTCTCAGAGCGCCTGCTCGCTGGCAGTCGAAGATATTGCGCACCATCTGACTCACCTGCTTGTGCCCTCCGCATATCCTGTCGGCCATTTCCACCTCTGGCAGATTGAGGTATTGCGTACGAGTACCCAGTTTTTCGCATGCCATGGCATTCTGGATGAAGGCAGCATTGGTAACGTCGGCAGGAGGAAACCAGAAACTCACGTTGGGTCTTTCAGGTTTTTCCTTGTTGGCTCCCTTGGTTTTCATTTGTCTCTGCCAGTCCACGAGCTTATCAAACTCGATTTCGTCATGCTTGCGAAAGGATCTCATGATAGCCTCTACGAGATGACCCAGTTGAGCCTTACCGATACCTGAAGGACCAATCAGATGGCCCATTTGACCGCACATTTCATAGTATTTGTTGTCTGAATACATGAATTTTACTTCCGTGAGATGAGCAGCCAAAGCTGGAATAGCCATCGGAATAAGCACTTCTCGCATCTCTTTTGAAGCCTGCGAGAGGGCTAATTTCACAAATTCTGTGCCCTTTGAGGGTTTTGGCATCGCCGGAGCGGTGCTTCCAAAAATATTGTAATTCATTTGTAACTCTTTGCTTTTTAGAGAATTAGACAATTTTCTTGCTTGCTTATTTGCTTCCAAAAATCTCAATCTCAGAATCTCAGTTGTTTTTCAAGCTACCCCCTCTCTCTTATATATATTATATAACTAATTAATAATCAATAAGTTATAGAGTCTAAAAGAGGGGGCTTGAGTTGGAATTGTGATTCAAAACACAACTGAGATTGAGATTTGAGATTTTTCAATCCCCATTATTCGATGTCCCATTTCTCTACGAGGCCTATCACCATGCGAAGTTCGTTGGCAGCTTCCCAGCAGAAATCCTGGAAGGTAAACTTCTTCGTGAATCGTGGGCGGTTGAAAGTAGGGTAGAGTGTTCCGTCCGGTTTGCGGTTGATGTTGATAAACGTACCCTCATACACGTGCGGATTTCTCTGTATCACCTTAACTTTCTTCTTGCAGGAGTCGTCTTGGATGAAAGAGAAGTGGTCTTCGCCATCGCGTGTGATGGTACCGTCCAGGTATTCTCCGATAGCCAAGCGTCCCGGCTTGCGTGTCATCAACTTGAGGTCAATTCCCAATTCCGTGTTAGGGAACAAGATGTGATTTGACCGTGAACTGCTGTCCATCAACAGATGGATGTCTTTGATATTTTCTGTCATAACCTTAGTGAAATTGAGAGCAAAGAAAGCGAGAAACGTAGCGCTACTTACCTCCGGAGATTTCTTCACTCACTCCACTCGGGTTAGTAAATAAAAATCAATTAAATTTATACAAGTCTGTCAAGAGAATATCCTGATACACCTGTCCATTATATTCACGTGTAGAGAATCTCATCGTGACAGCCACCACATCGCCCGGATAGAACTTGCATTGTGCCAGGTTGCTCAGCATTGTGGCTACGTACTGGTTTTCATACTTGCCTCCCATTTCCTGCAGCACGATGTTGCATTTCATGATTTGCCCGTTCTCACTCTTCTGACTCTGCACAGCGAAGGCTTCGCCCTGCTGCACCACTCGCATCAATTTTGTATTCATAATTCTGAAAAAAAACAAGACCTTGCCTTCCTTTAAGGCTTATTGGTTAGTTACTCCGATCTTGCAGAAAGTTGATGCAAAGTTAGGGTAAAAAAAACTCATAGATGCAAAAATGTCTGTTGTAAAAGGTTGAAAATCAACGCTTTCAGAATCAATAAGAACCAATAAGAACCAATCGGAATAAAATCAAAGAATCAAAAAGAACACAGAACATATAAAAAGCGGCAACCCTTATCCTTGTCAGATAATTGTTGCCGCTTTACTATTTCGTATTTGCCGGAATAATAAACCAAGAAGAATATGATTTTGGGTAATAAAGAATCTTATTTGTTAGTCATAGCCTGAAAGATTTTATCTCCAATAGCTCTCTCTGTTTCCTTCCAAAAACGATGATTTGCCGGAAGTGGAGGAATCTCCTTGCCCTTTCTTTTGTAGCCGTGTAATTTCTTATTCACCACATCAGCCATTTTCCCAATCGCTTTATCGCCGCTATATTTTATCACGCCCATCCCGATGAGTGTACGGATAAAATCACGAGTATTTGTGTCGGGACGTATTGCATTTACTTCCAATGCAACAGCCATCAGCATCGCAACATTTACATTACGATTCAAATTGATCGTTTTGGCAGCTTTTGCTATTTGCTCTCTTGAATTCAGTACTTCTTTCTGAGCAGATATAAAAGTAGGATACAAAACATTCTTGACGGCATCAGTACAGCCTTGTGGGATGTCTTTATCCTGAGGAGCAACATCTGTATTTTCAGATGTATTCTGGGTAAACCAATCATCAGGATAAGCTATATCCAAATCGTATTTTTTAGCATTTCCCTTCAGCACATCTTCGATAATGCAAATTTTATCAAGAATGTAGAAGAATTGAGATTTCTCCTCCGTTGTGAGATTATTCTGTTTGTTCATGAAATATTTTGCAATATACTTGATTCCATCTTCGTACTCCATACATCGTATCCATTGGTTGCCGAGAGGAGATTTGCTGAAAGCACGAATCAAGCGATTATGCTTTTTCTGTAACCTAATAAGATTTAGTGGAGAAGGTAGCTCTTCAAGCATATTCTTGATTTCTGGTAATGAACTTTCGTATGACATGAATAAACGATAAAGAAAATATTTCTGTTCTTTTCCATCGGAGTACTTGTTGTTTTCAGACAGAAGAGCTGTTAACTCGTGTAAGTCATGATTAAATTCTTTAACTTTTCCTTCAAGAATTTCATTGACAAGAAAAATAACGCTTCCCTCGGCAGGATTGTGATCAAATGTATCTCCGGTTTCATCTATTATTTCTGTTCGTGTGCGATCTTCAGTATACTCAAAAAATGCTTTTTCTCCCAGCATCTCCTCTAGCATTTTTACATTCATGTGATATTTCAAAACGTCTCTGATGATAGGCCAGTATTCATCTCCTTCGGCAAAACGTTGTGTCTCGTCAAGGATGTACTCGGAATAATCAGTTTTTATATAGCATGGGTTGATGTTTTTTATTACCCAAATATCGTTGATTATTTTTCTTCTGACACTTCCAATAGTCCGGACATAATAGTATAAGGTAGAAATCAATTCTTCTCTTTCTTTTAGAGTATAAAGTCTTTTCTCCAAAATCTTAAGAAATTTGAAATCTTCTTCTTTTACAGCCAATCCCTTCTCTATTTCGCCTTTTTTCTCTGCTCGTTTTCCTAGGAGTTGGCAGAAGGTTTCGTATTTTTGTTCGTAAGTACTATTTTCATTCGGTAATAAGCCAAGACTAGAATAGTAAGCATCGCAGAACTCCTTCCAGTAAGAATGGTGAAGTTCTGTAATATCAAATATGAATGAAGGAAACTTCAAATTAGCTTCAAGAGTCTCCTCCTGAACATGATTTGATTTGTACTTTTCATCCGAATTGTTGTTTTGGTAGATTGTTACATTTGGAAAATTGCGAATATCAACCTCTTTTTCGACATTTTCCAAACCGTTAATCTCCAGTTTTATGTTGGTCATAATTTTACTTGTTTATGCTTTCTTGATATTAGTATTTGTTTTATACTTGAAATTGAGGGTGTTTTCTTTAGCGAATTTTGCAATCAAGGATACATCATCGTAGTTCGCTCTCCATTTTCTGTTAATTACATTCCATATCTCGCCCATGAGAAAAAAGGCTTCCAAAGTCGTTGTGATTTCGGCTTTCAGTGGTCTTTTTTCTGGCACAAGACTGGGGACTTCCTGAAGGAAATTCCCGAAAAATCTATTTCTTTTTATTTTCATTATTTTTGTGTTTTTTATAAATTACGACAAAAGTACAATAAAAATTTTATATAGCCAAAAGTTTTTTTTATTTTTTTTTTACGAAAACCGAAATATATAAAAAAAATATGTCTATTGTGGGGGAGTTCACCCCCATTTTCTTGTTTTTTCATTTTATTCAGTAAAACTTAAAGCAGATAGGTTGTATATTTTTGGTTTTTATTTTTAAATGATCTTTTTTGATCATAAAGGTAAAAGATTGATCTTATTCCTTGTTTCTATAATTTTTTTTGTTATTTTGTATGTTAATATATCAGAGTATAGCATTTATATGCATATTAAATTACTCTAAGATAACAGTACATTCGATATAATACTAAAAAGGACAAATTGTCTTTTTATGAACTAAAATATAAATAAGGTAGTAAAATGAGTAAAGCAAAACCATTCATCAAGTGGGTTGGAGGTAAGGGCCAACTCATCGAACAACTAGAAGCACAACTTCCAGCTGACTTTGATAATTGGGATAATGTAACGTATATTGAACCCTTTGTTGGCGGAGGAGCAATGCTCTTCTATATGTTGCAAAAACACAGAAACATTACTAATGCAGTCATCAACGATATAAATCCCAAATTGACTGCATGTTATGAGATTATCAGAGATTTTCCCCATCAACTGATAGCTTCCTTGAAAAAGATACAAGAAGAGTATTATCAGCTGCCTAATGAAGAAATAAAAAAAGAATTCTTTATGGCAAAAAGAAAGGCTTTTAATGGGGAATTAGATAGATTAGAAATGTGTACTTTATTTATCTTCCTCAATAGAACATGCTTCAATGGGCTATACCGAGAGAATAAAAAAGGAGAATTTAATGTTCCCTTTGGCAAGTATGGCACACCAACGATTTGCGATGAAGATACAATTTTGGAAGATAGCGAAATATTGCAGCATGTACACATATTGACAGGTGATTACCAGGAGGTTTTTAATAGAGCTAGCGGTCAGACTTTATTCTACTTTGATCCTCCTTATAGACCATTGAGCAATACGTCTAGCTTTAACGACTATACCAAACAACCATTTAATGATGATGCTCAAATAAGGCTTAAGGAATTCTGTGATCAAGTAAACGATGCAGGGTTTTCGTTTATGTTGAGTAATTCTGATTGTTTAGGCAAAGATGGCAAAGACAGATTCTTTGATGATTTGTACGCCAATTATCACATTGAACGTGTATGGGCAAAACGTAATGTAAATGCCAATGCAAGCAAGCGTGGCAAACTAACGGAAATACTCGTTAGAAATTATGAACACGTAGAAAATCAAGGAATATTTGATGCAGCTTTTGTTGCAGAAGACAGACAATATTAATATAGTAATTTTAAAGTTATAATAATCATGAGTGCACATACCGAAGAAGAGTTTAATCTCTTTATGTCACAGTTAAAGGAAACAAATCAAACTTTGGATTTTTTCTGTGACTTTGATAAGATAAATAATAACGTTGAGGAAATCAAGCTTAGCTTGTGTATCCTCAACAGTATGATAGGTTCTACTGATTTACGCAAATCTGTGGAAACTATTTGGAATAGAGACAAGTCTGCTTTCTCTGTCATGGATATTCTCATAGCTGTGAGAAAGAAGGACAAGAAGAAGGTTATAAATTCTCTCGGAAACTGTATTCCAGTAGAAGAGTTATTTAACTCTGTAGATAGCGTGATGGAATTTCTTGAAGGAACGGGGTTAGCAGAAATCTTCACTTCAAGAAAAGTAAAGGACTTAGTTGACTATGTTTTTGGTATAGAAACAGGTCTTGATACCAACGCTCGTAAAAACAGAAGCGGTAAGATAATGGAAGCAACCGTGCACAATATTCTGACGGAAGCAGGTATTGCTCATCGTAGTGAAGTATATTCCAGAGAGTGGCCAGAAATCACATCGGTTCTGGGTGACGATGAGAAACGTTTCGATTTTGTGATAGAAACCCCATCAAAGGTTTATCTCATGGAAGTTAATTTCTATAGTGGTGGTGGTTCTAAGCTAAATGAAGTAGCACGTTCTTATTCTGACATCTCTCCAAAAATCAATTCCGTTCCCGGTTTTGAGTTTATTTGGATTACCGATGGTAAGGGTTGGAATTCTGCAAGGAATAAGTTGCAGGAGGCTTTCAGCATTATACCTGGTGTGTATAATCTGACTTCTATATACCAATTTATAGAAAGTATAAAATAAAAACTGATTCTGTATTGTTGCCAATACATATACTATATTTCTGAAAAATAATATTTTAAAATATCCAATATGGCTGCAAAAAAATCATTTTCAAAATTCTTCAGGAGTATGTCTGAACTGAAGATAGGATTAGGTTACTATACAGATTTTGAAAAAGTAAAATCAAACATTAATGTAGGTAAGCTAATGGTAAAACTTAACCAGCTAAATTATTTAGTTGGGAAAAAAGACATGCGCAAAGCCGTTCAAGAAATTTGGGATGAAAATCCTAATGCTTTTTCGATTATGGGAATTCTTTTAGCAGTTAGAAAAAAACAAAAAAAGTATGCTTGGAATACTGATGGTCAGAAAAAGCTTGTATATGACTATTTTGGTAGTGTAGAGCAGATTATGGATTTTTTAAATGAATCAGGGCTTTTAGAAGTCTTGCAAGACAAACATGTAACGAATTTAGTAGACTATGTTTTTGGAGTTGAGGTAGGTTTAGACAGCCATACACGGAAAAATAGAATAGGAACAATTATGGCTTCAAATATAGCTCACCAATTTGATGAAGCAGGCATTATCTACCAACAAGAAGTAGTTTCTAAAAGTATTCCTTCCATTAAAAAAGTTTTAGGAAAAGATAGCAAAAGATTTGATTTTGTTATAAAAAATGCCGAAAAAGAATACTTAATAGAGGTAAATTATTATGGCTCTAATGGTTCCAAGGTAACGGAGATTCCTCGTTCCTATATGGAAGTTGCTAGAAAAATTAACTCTGTATCTGGATACGAGTTTGTTTGGATAACAGACGGACCTGGATGGGAAAAGGCAAAGGAGCAGTTACATGAGGCCTATAAGGAGATTCCTCATATTTATAATTTGACAACTTTAAAAGATTTCATAAAGCAGATAGCAACAATACCTACGGGAGAACCGTTAAGTTTATTTGATTTAAAATGATAAAGTCTTATTATAAATCTCCAAACCGCGATTTCACTCTCCTACATGGAGATAGCGTCAAACTGATGGGCGAATTTGATTTCAAGTTCGACATGATCTTTGCTGATCCTCCTTATTTCCTATCTAATGGAGGAATCAGCGTGCAGAGCGGAAAAGTTGTGTGCGTGGATAAGGGTGAATGGGATAAAGGCGGTTCGCCTGAACATATTGACCAATTCAACGAGGAGTGGATTTCGGCTTGTCGGGATCATCTGAAAGAAGATGGTACAATTTGGATATCTGGAACCTATCACAACATCTTCTCTGTGGCAAACAAACTGATGCAACTTGGATTCAAAATCCTGAATGTTATAACGTGGGCGAAGACGAACCCACCACCCAATATTTCATGCAGATACTTCACTTACTCTTCCGAGTTCGTTATTTGGGCAAGAAAGGAGAAGAAGGTGCCTCATTATTACAACTATCAGTTGATGAAAAGTTTGAACGATGATAAGCAGATGACGGATGTATGGCGCTTGCCTGCCATCGCAAGATGGGAGAAATCGCAAGGAAAGCATCCTACTCAAAAGCCGCTTGCTCTCCTCACTCGTATCATTCTGGCTTCCACCAAACCGGGGGCTTGGATTCTTGATCCATTTGCTGGCAGCGGTACTACGGGTATTGCAGCTAATCTGCTTGGTCGTCGCTTTCTTGGAATCGATCAAGAAAAGCAGTTTCTTGAACTAAGTAAGGCAAGAAGAGAGGAGCTTGAATCGCTGGCGGTATTCCATGATTATCGCCATCGTATTAAAGATATTGAAGTGATGGAAAAAATGGAACTGCAGGAGGGTGTACTCCCTGGATTTATGACAGGGGAAGAAATATCAGAATGTGATTTACCATTCTAAAAAATGGAGATTGAAAATTCACATAGTCTTGTATATATACTTGTTTTGAAAGAGTTTGCGGGGTAAAAAGTAAGAAGATTCGTCTGATTTACTTTTTACCCTATGAACTTCTATTTTACAGCATGTTGCATTTTTTTTCTACTTGCCATAAAGCAACTGTTGACTTTAGGCTGGTAATACCATTTCGTATAACGCTTGGCGTACCTCATGGTTTGGAAAACCGAGAAGATAAACTCTGTCGTAGTACCCCTTGATGGTAAGATAACCTGACTGATAGAAAAACAATTCTGCTCCTCCTTCTGAAACATCAGCGGCCTCAATAATGGTATTCATAAGAGCGCAATTTTCTAAATCTTCCAATCGTTTTTCCAGACTTATTTTTAAGGTTGGAAGGAGAGGGGCGGTCTCTGTAGAATCCCAGTAGTTGTCAATCTTCGCTAATGATAAAGCCTTGATGAGGCTGAACGGATTGAATATTTCTGTCATATTTCTTTGGCTGAAATGATAACCACCATAATAAGTTTGAAGCTGTGCTACGGCTTCATCAAAAGTCCAATTTTCGTAATCAGCTAACTTTTCTATTTCTGGCTTGAAGTCATTCAGCAATTCTTCTTTCGTAATTCCGCAGATGGCTGCATACTCTGGCTCAAAACTGATGTTGCTCAGATTGTTGAGTCCGGAGAATAGAGATAGTTTTGTGAATTTGGTAGTACCTGTTATTAAGACGAATTCCTCGTATTTATCATCTGCCTTCAAGATGGTAAATACGTTAAGATAAATGGAAACGCATTCTTCATGATGGGGCGTATTCCAGGAATTCAGGAGTGGAGAGTCGTATCCTTCGACGAGAACGACTACCTGTTGTCCTGTTTGCTGATTGGCTGACTGAATAATGGTATTAAAGCGATTAGACAAAGTGTTGGCAGGGGATGTCTCTATGTTATATTTCTGTTCATATTCCTTGAATGCTTGATTCAGATAAGCGTTGAGCTCATGAGCCGAGGAACCAGCCCGGCTCATGTCGAGGCGAATGACTGGATGCTTGGTCCATTCTGTCTCTAAATCCATGATTTTCAGTCCCTCGAAGAGTTCCTTTCTTCCCTCAAAATATGCCTGTAGTGTATCCACGAGAACGGATTTACCAAAGCGGCGTGGGCGGTTCAGGTAATTATATTTTCTGCCCCTGTTGGCAAGCTGCCAGATGATATCTGTCTTGTCAACATAAAGGTATCCTTTCTTTCTGATTTCTTCGAAAGATTGAATACCTACGGGTAATATTCTGTCTTTTAATTCTGCCATATTCGAAGCTTTTTTGCTTTTTCTCCCGCAAAGTTAAGATTATTATTTGGAAAATGCAAAGTTTTTCTGTTTTTTTCATCGGGATTTTTTCATCGGAGTTTTTTGTCACGCAGATTTACACAGATTCAGGACTTGTTCGGTCTTTGAAAAAAAACACGCAGATTTCGCAGATTCTTTTGTTGGAGATTTGTGTTTTTTTGTCCCACAGATTTCACAGATTTACACAGATTCTGGACTTGTTCGGTCTTTGGAAAAAAACACGCAGATTTCGCAGATGACGCAGTTTTTTTGTTTGAATATTTGGGGGATTCTCCTCCCGTTTATGGCAAGAATGAATCTGTGTAAATCTGTGGTATCTGTGGAACTTTTGAAGAGACTCACTTTTTCTGCCTTTTTAATACGCTTCTCCCTGCTCTATTTCTTCCTGCGTGATGCGCTTGCGGTCGAT
>OBCL01000050.1_pt1 | contig 33835 bp, 26 predicted proteins | sample 1495931 | NCBI WGS metagenome assembly OBCL01 (sample SAMN03418275, study PRJEB22391) | human gut metagenome | biome: human-gut; feature: organic feature; material: feces | host: Homo sapiens | place: Tanzania | collected 2013-01
AACTGCGTTCGCCTGCCTATGCGTTTTACCATTCTAAATTGTGGAGTTTGCCTTTTTGGACTAATTCGGGGTAATCCCATTGGCGGAGCACCTCATATGTGCCGATTGCCACAGCGTTTGAGAGATTCAGGCTTCTGATGATGCCCCTCATCGGCATACGCACGCACCAATCGTGGTTTGCTTTGAGCAATTCTTCGGGCAAGCCTTTTGTTTCCTTGCCGAAAACGAGGTAGCAGTTGTTTGGATATTCAACATCCGAGTGCGCCTGCTCGGCTTTGGTGGAGAAATAATAAAATGTTCCGCCTTTGTTTTTCTCAAAAAATTCCTCGGTGCTGTCGTAAAATGTGATGTCCAGCTTGTCCCAATAGTCAAGACCTGCTCTTTTCACCTGCTTGTCGGTGATGTGGAAACCCATAGGTCCTACAAGATGAAGCCTTGCTCCTGTTGCGGCGCAGGTTCTTGCAATGTTGCCTGTGTTCTGCGGAATTTCAGGCTCTATGAGCACGATGTTAAGCGAGTGTTCCATTGATGTAAACCTCTTTTATACTGAAATTTTCATCGGTGACAATCAAATCAGCGTATTTGCCGACTGCGATTGAACCGATATTTTTATCCTCTTTGATAACCTTTGCCGGGTTGATTGTGCAGGATTTGAGCGCAGTTTTGAAATCAATTCCGAATTCAAGCAAATTCTTGAACTCGTCAAAAACATTGGTGATTGAAGCGGCGATTGTGCCGTCCTCAAGTTTTGCCACCTTGTAGCCGTCCTTGACATAGGTCATCTGACCGCCAAGCTCGTATTTGCCGATTCCAAGACCTGCGCCACGCATTGAATCACTGATTACGCAGGCTCTGTCCTCGCCCAAAATCTTAAATGTGTTTCGCAAAACGGCAGGGCAGATGTGCTCGCCGTCACAGATAAGCTCCGCCGTGATGTCGCTGTCAAGCACCGTGCCAACAATTCCTGCTTCACGGTGTGTCATAGGGGTCATTGCATTGTAGAGATGGGTTGCGTGTGCAATACCGTTTGCAATAGCCTCCCTTGTTTGCTGTGCGTTTGCCGAGCTGTGACCGACAGAAATCGTTAAATTTCCCTTTTCTTTTGTGATAAAATCCTGCGTGTCGCTTGCTTCGGGAGCAATGGTAATCAGCTTGATTTTGTCGTTGATTGAGAGTAACTCGTCAACCTCTTTTATGCTTGCAGGACGGATAAATTCTCTGTTTTGTGCGCCTGCCTTTGCTTCGGCAATGTACGGACCTTCAAGGTTTATGCCCGCAAGTTTCGACTTCGGTGCGGTGTATCCGCTTGCCGATTTAACTATTTCTTTCAGTTTTTCGTGCGAAAGAGTCATTGTTGTTCCGCAAAATGAGGTTACGCCGTGCTTTGCAAGATATGTGCTGATTGCGTCAATGCTGTCGGTTGTGCCGTCGGAAAAGTCTGCACCTGCACCGCCGTGAATGTGGATGTCGATAAATCCCGGAAGAATGATGCAGTCGGTCATATCACGAACTTCGTCATTTTCTGCGTCAAAAATTCCGATTTTGGTAATTTTGCCGTTTTCAATTTTTATGTCGCCGAATTCCTTTTCAAATTCTTCGTTGATGAATGTGCAGTTTTTGAGAATCATAATTCTGCCTCCTTGATTATGCGATATGACAACTCTTGGAGCTGTTCAAAATGCTCGTATTTGCTGATTTCGGCACGGAGCTTTGCACCGCCTCGCATACCTTTTGTGTAGTACGCTGCGTGGTGTCGAGCCTCTCGCATAGCTGTGTATTCGCCTTTGTATTCGATTATTTTTTGAATATGCTTCAGCATAACATTCATTTTTTCAATCGTTGACGGTTCGGGAAGAACTCTGCATTCCGAAAGATAAGCGTTGATTCGGGAGAATACCCATGGATTGCCGAGTGCGCCTCTGCCAATCATTATTGCATCGGCATTAGTTTTTTCAAGCATAATCGCCGCCGTCTGCTCATCGGTTATGTCGCCGTTTGCAATAACAGGGATGTCAAGTGCGTTTTTTACTTCTGCAATGATGTCGTAGTCAACTGTTCCGCTGTACATCTGCTGTCGTGTTCTGCCGTGCACTGCAACAGCACTTGCTCCGGCTTTTTGTGCGAGGAGAGCCATTTCAACAGCGTTGATGTTGTCATCATCCCAGCCTTTGCGGATTTTTACGGTTACGGGAATATTAACCGCTTCAACAACCGCCTTTGTGATTTCGTATGCAAGTTGCGGTTTTTTCATCAGGCTCGCACCTCCGCCGTTCATGGCGACTTTTGGTGCAGGACAGCCCATATTTATGTCAATTATGTTTGGATTGTATTCAAGGCATTTGACCGCCGCTTGAGCCATAATTTCAGGGTCGTCACCAAAGATTTGTGCTCCGCACGGACGCTCATTGCCGATTGTCAACAGCTCTCCGCTTTTTTTGTCGCCCATCGTCAAACCTTTGGACGACACCATTTCCGTCACCGTGTATGCCGCTCCGAATTGCGTGCACAGCTCTCTGAACGCTCTGTCCGCAATTCCTGCCATCGGTGCCAAAAATGCAATATTTGTAAATTTTAAATCGCCGATTTTCATAAATTTTCCAATCCGAATTAATCTCTTAATTCACACTTATTACCTTGATTAATACGCTCATAATATATCATATTAATAATGTAAAATCAAATTTTTAAATATGATTTTGCAAATATTTGGTAACTTTTTACAATTCGTTATAAATCTTGCAAAAGGCATTGACATATTTGTAATAATGTGTTACTCTTTTGTTACTTATTGAGATACAAAATATAGCAAATTGTGTATATACAGCAGAGACTACACTATATGTTGTATTTTGAATGTCAAAAAACAATATATTTAGGCTTGAACAGATTACAAATTGGTAAAAATCAGTGACTTTTTATTCACATTCCATTGGTAATTTGTTATAATTCAATATGTACGATATTATGCATATTGCATAATTGCGTCTACATAAATTTGATTTCTACTTTTATTTATATATTTTTTATTACCTTATGAACGGAGGGAAAATCGTGGATAATTTTGTTATTAACGGTGGACACGAATTGTTCGGAGAAGTTAATATCAGCGGTGCTAAAAATGCTGCAGTCGCTATTATCCCGGCGGCTCTTTTGGCAGAAGATACTGTCAGAATAGAAAATATCCCGCAAATTAGCGATGTTCATCTGATTATCGAAATTCTCAGCAGAATGGGTGCAGAGATTAAGGTTGTCAACAAAAACACCCTGGATATTAACACTACAAATATTAATTATCAAAGTATACCATATGAACTTACATCTCATTTCAGAGCAAGCTACTACTTGATTGGTGCAATGCTTGGCAGATTCAGCAAGGCAGATGTTGCGCTTCCGGGTGGCTGTGATTTTGGTGTAAGACCTATCGACCAGCATGTAAAGGGTTTCAAGATGCTCGGTGCACAGGTTGATATTATTGACGGCGTTGTGTGTGCAAAGGCAGAAAAGCTTGTTGGCACACCTGTTTATATGGATGTTGTGTCTGTCGGCGCAACCATCAACATTATGCTTGCGGCAGTTAAGGCAAGAGGTCTCACCGTTATTGAAAATGCGGCAAAAGAGCCACATATCGTTGACCTTGCAAACTTCCTCAACTCAATGGGTGCGGATGTAAGAGGCGCAGGCACCGATGTCATCAAAATCCGTGGCGTAGAAAAAATGCACGGTTGCACATATTCAATCATTCCGGACCAAATCGAAGCAGGCACATATATGGTTGCTGCTGCGGCTTGTGGCGGCGATGTTCTTGTTAAGAATGTAATTCCGAAGCACCTTGAATCAATCACTGCAAAGCTTGAAGAAGCAGGCGCAGAAGTTATCGAATATGACGATGCGGTTCGTGTAACAAGATTTAAGGCACTTTCAAAATGTAATGTAAAAACTATGCCTCATCCGGGCTTTCCAACCGATATGCAACCTCAAATGGCGGTGCTTCTGTCTATCGCAAACGGCACAAGCATTTTGTCCGAGAGCGTGTGGGACAATCGTTTTCAGTATGTTCAACAGCTTCTTCGTATGGGTGCGGATATTCAGGTTGACGGCAAGGTGGCTGTTATTGTCGGAGTTCCGAGACTTGACGGCACAACGGTCAGAGCAACCGACCTCCGTGCAGGTGCGGCAATGATTATTGCAGGCTTGGTTGCAGAGGGCACAACAACCGTTGAGGACACGATTTATGTTGAGCGTGGATACGAGGATGTTGTTGAAAAGTTTTCGGCACTCGGTGCAGACATCAAGCGTGTTGCGGTTAAGGAAGAAAACACAGTTTCTTCCGCAGGTTAAAATAATATAATCCTCGTCATTGACGGGGATTTTTTTGAAGTAATGGGGTGCAAAATGGCAAAAGCGTGTCAGCTGTTTTCGGGCAGTAAGGGCAATTCAATATACATATCCTCGGCTTGCGGCAAGTTTCTTGTTGATGCCGGAGTGAGTGCAAAGCGACTTGATGAAAAGCTCCGTTCAATCGGTGTTGAACCTGATGAACTTGACGGAATTTTTGTCACTCACGAACACACCGACCATATCGGAGGCTTACGAGTTTTTTCGGCGAAGCATAATTTGCCTGTGTTTGCTCACAAGGATGTGGCAGAAAAAATCAAGGCGAGCGGTTCAATCAAAGATGGTGTTCCGCTTTATAAAATTGATGAAAATATGGAAATCGGCGGAGCGGAAATCGTGCCGTTTGTCAATAGCCACGATAGCGTTGCGTGCGTTGGCTATCGCTTCAATATGAGCGGCAGGTCAATCGCTGTGTGCACAGATACGGGCTATGTGACCGATGACGCAAGGGAAAAACTCAAGGGCACGGATATGGTGTATCTTGAGTCAAACCACGAGGTCACAATGCTTGAAAACGGCTTTTATCCTTATCAGCTCAAGCAGAGGATTTTGTCGGCAAAGGGGCATCTTTCAAATTTTGCGTGTGGCGAATTTGCAAAGGAACTTGTGCAAAACGGCACAACAAGGCTTGTGCTGGCACATTTGAGCAAGGAAAACAACAATCCCGATGTCGCACGCCAAGCAACACTTTGTGCGTTGAGCGAAGCGGGATTTGAGCAAAACAAAGATTTTCGCCTCGGTGTTTCGGCTGAGGAATGTTTTGAAAGGCCGATAGTTTTATGATTAAAGTCACGGTTATTGCGGTAGGTAAGTTAAAGGAAAAATATCTTCGTGACGCTTGCGAGGAGTATCTCAAAAGGCTCGGCATATATTCAAAGGTGAGCGTTGTTGAGGTCAATGAGGAGCGTTGCTCCGATAATCCGAGCGAGTCGGAAATAGAAAATGTCAAGCAAAAAGAGGGTCAGCGTATTATCGCAAAAATCCCGAAAGGCTCGTTTGTTGTGCCGATGTGCATTGAGGGCACGCAGTTTTCAAGCGAGGATTTTGCAAAGAAAATCGAGGCAACGGCGGTTGCAGGGAACAGCGATATAACCTTTATCATCGGCGGTTCGTTCGGTCTGTCGGACGAGGTCAAGTCGCTTGGCAAATTGAAATTGTCGTTTGGCAAGCTCACACTTCCGCACCAGCTTATGCGTGTTGTCCTTTTGGAGCAAATCTATCGTGCATTTTCAATACTCAACAACAGCAAATATCATAAATAATATAACGCACCCGAAGTGACTTGCTTCAAGGTGCGTTTTAATTATTCAATGTTAATGTTTCGCAGATAGGTTTGAGTTTTGTATATTCCGTCGGTGGTTTCTGCTTTGTATTCGCCGCCGTATTTTTTTGAAATCTGTTTTATGATTTTTGTGCCGTTGCCGTGTTCGGGTGACGGCCTTTTTGTTTTGCTTGGAATGTAGTGATTTTCGGTGTCGATTTTTATCAACTTGTCGTTGATTTCAATATCAATTTTTATCTGCTTTTTTTCACATTCTTTGGCGGCGTTGATTGCATTGTCGCACAGGTTCAGCAAAACTCTGCTTATGTCAATGTCGGACAACTTGCAAGTTGAACTTTCGGTTACATTGCAGAGAATTGCAATTCCGTGTTCCTTTGCCTCGTTCGATTTCATATACAGCACGGTGTTGATGATGTTACATCTGCACAGCGTGACACCGGATGTTTTTTCAGCTTCAACGCTCGATTCATCAAGCAACTGTATCGCTTTGTCGGTTTCACCTGCTTTAATCAAACCCTTCACCGTTTTGTTGATGTTGCGGATGTCGTGACGAAATCGCTTCAAATGTTCTTGCTCCTCTTTTACAATCAATGCACTTTGGTATTCAAGTTTGTTTTTCGTTGCAATGACTGTCAACTGCTTGTTTCTTTCGTCGGTATAGATTATTTTGTCGATAATTAAAATTGAGAAGAGGTCAATAGAAAATGCAATTATATAAATGAAAGTGCAGAGTATAAAATAACCTTTTTCGTATTCAACGTTGGCTTTTGTCGGAGTTATTCCAAGCAAAAGTACCGCCGGAATAATGTTCGCAATCGGGAAAAAGTAGAAATACGCATATTTCAGCGAAAATGTGCTTCTCATATTTTTGCTGAACAGTTTGAATAGCAGTGCAAAAAGATAGCCGTAAACAAAGTATATAAGTGACGCACAAAGCAATAGGCCTAAACTCATTTCATAGGACGGCAAGTTGCCTACCGTTCCGTTTAGTTCGTTTATAAAGAAAAACGAACCGGTCATTCCTGTTAAAATCCATTTAACAAGTGATAAAAATGTTATTTCAACAGAATGAAAAAACTTGTTTTTCAGCGTGCCCTCTGTGCAAACCGTTATGGTGGTAAAATGAACTAAAAATAACAATCCTACCGCTACTAAAAATGTATAGCTAAAGCCGTTTGACTCGTCTTCAATCGGTTTTAAATTTTGATTTGTTATGTCATAAAGCGTATATAGAAAAACTGTTGTAAACAGCGTGACGAATTTGTTGTATTTATCTTTCATAAAAGAATGGATAATTACAAAATCCGAAAAACTTTTTGAAAAAGAAAAAAGTAAAAAGAAAAATGAAAAATCGGTTAAATCAATAATTCTGTCCATCATATCTCCAAGTATTTTTTGTATTGACCAATCATATCCTTGTAGCTTTTGCGTGAAATGACTATTTCCGTTTTATCCTGCAATATATATTTGTGCCAAATATAGGCTGTTACATAGTCAAAATTGACCGCATAGTATCGACTGCATTGCTGAAAATTAATTCCGCCAAGTTCCGCAATTTCCGATATTTTGTTTTTTGCGGAAAGTGTTGTGCCGTCTGCAAAGTGCAGAATGATGCTTTTGTTTTGTGTTTCGATGTACATAACATTTCGCAAGTCAACAACTTGTTTGGCTTTGTCGCAGTTAACAAGGACTTTGCTTCTTTGTGCCTTTGAAATGTTTTCAAGGCATTTGTCAAGTGCGTTGTGCAGATGCTCTTTTTTGTATTTCACCTTGTCGATGTACCACGAAGGTGAAATATGAGAAATATTGTATATTTCTCCGGGATATGATGTAATAATTACTGTTTGACACGGTAGGGCTTTACCGCTTTCGGCTATTAGATTGATTGAATTTTGTTCGTTGATAATAACATCCAAAAACAAAATGTCACAATCCACAATATTATCTTCAAGCTCATCCATAGTGTAAATACTTTTTACATTGAATTCAATATTCTTGCCAAAAAAATATTCCCTAATGTCTGCTTCAAAACTCTTGCACAGAGCCTTGTCGTCGTCGCAAAGTAAAATGTTAATCATTTTCGTTCTCCTCTTAATGATACATATATAATAACATAAAACAGAAAGATTGAAACAACGAATTTGTGCATTTCACGCTCTTATTCGACAACTCACGCCAAAACTATTTACTTCACGAAATACAAGTGGTAATTTATGTATAAATTGTTAATAAAGGAGAAAGATTTATGAAAAAGATGAAAAAAATTATGTCATTGATGTTATCTGTTGTTATGCTTTTAAGTTGTTTCTTTAGCATGACAATTACAGCACAGGCAAATATTTATCCAAACGGCAATGCAAATTGTACGGCTTATGTATGGCAAAGAACATATGATAAATTAGGAATTTCGTTGCCTGGTTGGGGTAATGCACAAGATTGGTACTATAATGCAAAAAATCAAGGATATCCGGTATCTGATACTCCGAAAGCAGATTATATTGTCGTTTACGGTAAAACCTCAAATAATGCATCGCCGGGTCATGTTGCGTATGTTGAATCGGTAAGTGGAAACAAAATGACCTTTTCTGAAGGAGGCTATAAAGGCGGTTATCATAAGGGAAGTATGACCTGGGTTAAGAAAGGTGGATATACCGATTGCGGATATGGTAAAGGATGGTCTCGTCAGTGTTTAGGTTACATTAATCCTAAAAAAGGTTCAAGTTCAACTTCAAAACCAACTCAGAAAAGCCCTTCGGTTTCTGTAAAAGGTGCTTCGAGCATTACTAATTCTTCTGCAAGGATTGATTTTACAGCAAACAATCCGAGCAGGGTAACAATTAAAACAGTCGGTGTACAAATAAGGAAAAAAGGCGATTCGTCTTGGAAAACCAAGAGCGAGGCAATGAATTCAAGTTATGTTAATGCGAATTCAGTTCCTATGTGGTGGACTGTAGGTTCGGGCAAAGAGGTGAATATGGCATTGTCGTCGGGCACAACATATGAGTACAGAGCATATGTTGTGTATAACGGAAATAATTATTATTCATCAACGGCAAGTTTTACAACAAGCGGTTCGCACACCCATAGCTGGGGAAGCGGCACGGTAGTTCAAAGTCCGACTTGTTATGCTCCCGGCTTCAGAGAATATACTTGTTCGGGTTGCGGAGCAACTAAAATCGAATCCATAAAAAAAACTTCGCATAATTTCGTGTTGGATTCAAAAGGCAATTCAAATTGCTTAAATCCGGGTAAAAAAACTTATATTTGTACCACTTGCGGATATACAAAAACAGAGGATATCCCTGCAAAAGAGCATAAGTTTAGTGAGTGGAAAACCTATAAAGAAGCAACCTGTGAAGAAGACGGCGAGCAAAAGCGTATATGTACTGTTTGCGGATTTGAAGAAGTTAAGAAGATTCCTGCCGGTCATAAGTTTGAAAACGGATACTGCACAATTTGCGGTGCAGAGGAAAATGAAGATTTCGATGATGAATACGAAGATGAATATGAAGAACCGATTCCTCCTGCAAGAGCAAATATAAAGAAACTTCAGTCAAAGAAAAAAACAGTTGTTGTTTTATGGAATACAATTAGTGATGCGAGAGGATATCAAGTTCAACTATCAACTGATAAAAAGTTTAAAAAGAACAAGAAAAGTTATTCAATCGGAAATCAAAAAGCAAACAAAAAGACCGTAAAGAAACTTAAATCAAAGAAAAAATATTTTGTTCGTGTAAGAGCCTACAAGGTTGTAGATGGCGAAAAGATTTACGGAAAATGGTCAAAAATTCGAAATATAAAGACTAAATAATAATTTTTAATATGTTCAATCATATTTTAATTAATGGAGGAAAAATTATGAAAAAAATTATTAGCATATTTTTATCAGTTGTAATGCTTTTTAGTGCTTTTTCATGTTTTACTTTTACAGCAAATGCAAGTAATAAGAATTATGAGTATCGTGTTGATTATACAACTGAAGACGGAAAATTTTTGTTTTATGTAAAAGAAAATGATACGATTGTTATAAGAAAGTATTTGGGAAAAGAAAGTGCGGTAACTATTCCGGGCTCTTTGGCTATCCCTAATTTGCCGGATGATAAATATACCGAGTTACCTGTTCAAGAACTTTATTATTATTGCTTTACAGATTGTAATACTGTAAAGCAAGTGACTTTTGAGGGGACGACTGTTATTCAATCTATAGGTAATTCTGCTTTTATGAATTGTATAAATTTAGAGAAAATAAGGTTTTATAATACTGTTGAAGCTATATTTCCAAACGCTTTTTTTAATTGTGATAAACTAAAAGACATAGTTTATTATGGAACAAAAGATGAATATGATGCAATTGAAAAATGTAGATATGACGAAAGTAATGACGAATTGTTTAAGAACATAAATGTCACTTATAAAAAAACATTTCACATTGGTATAGACAGTAATAGTTATTTTCATGGAAATGGTAAAAATGAAGGATTTGAAAATAGAAGAAACTATCAATTTTCGAATAAATATAAACAAAGACTTTTTAAATATATGTCTGAGGGACAACAAAAAGAATTTAATAAAAGGCTTACTAATGAAAAATGGACAGGTTCGTGTTCAGGAATAGCTGCTACAATGGGTTTGGCGTATAAAGGGAAATTGCCGATTGTTAATAATTCTTCAAGTACATATTATAATATGCCAAGACCTTATGATTATAAAGAGTTTGATGATGTTATTCAATATTTCCACCAGGCTCAAAATGTTGAAGAATATAATAAGTATTATGTTAAATATATTAATCCCAATTGGATACAAAAGATATTTTGCACTCAGCAAATTGGAAATTTATCAGAATTCTTTAGTGACTTTTTAAAGCAATTAGATACAAAAGGACTCACTCAATTGTCATTTGGATATGGAAAAAAAGATGAAGGTCATTCTGTTGTTGCTATTGATTATGAAATAAAGGCTGACGGAACATATGATGTTAAATTATATGATGAAAATCAACGTTTAAGATATTCTCATTTGTATATTTCTGCAGATAAGAAATCTTTTAAATATAATTCAGGAAAAACAGTTAATGAAAAAACATATAGATATTTTAAATATTACGATTTTGATAACTATTCAAAAGTAGAAAGTAGTTTTGAAAATAAAACGATAAATTCATATTCATTAAATAATACATATTCTGTAACAATACCAAGTAACTGTGAATTTAAAATTATAGATGAAAATAATAAAACACTTGTATATAAAGACGGTGAATTTAGCGGCGATAAAGAAGTCTATTCTTTGGATTTTATTGATAATTCAAGCTTGAACAGTGAATCAGAATTTTCTGAGATGGTTTTGAAATTTGAAGGTTCGCCTATATTTACATTTGTTCCTTTGAGTGAAAATTCAACAATTGATGTACGTAACGATAATAATTATATTGGTTTTGAAGGTTCTGGCGTAAATAATGTGAAAGTTGATGTGAATAACTATTTGGAAATTACCGGAGGAACAGGTGATTTTAATGGTTATATGTCAAAACTTGATGAAAATGACATGGCAGTTTATTCTGTTTCAGGTCAGCAAGGCAATAATATAAAAATGTATTATGATAATTCAAATGTTGCATTAAAATCAAGCGGGGATATAACTTCTTTAAATGTAGAAAGATTAGATTTAGACGGTTCAAAATCATTACTAAAAAACCTTTCTGCAGATAATTTAACAATAGATAATGAAGATACGATTTACAGTGATGAAGTGATTGTTTCATGTCAACATAAAAAAGTTGAAAATGGTAAGTGCGCTAAATGTGGTGAAAAAGTTTCAACTGGCGGAAATACCGGTGGTTCAACAGGTGGCGGAGGAGCTACTCCTGCACCTGCACCAATTCCAGAAGACGTAACCCAAAAGGATGAAGCACAAAAGCCAGAAACAAGACCTAATCAAAATAATTCAAATTCTTTAACACAGAAATTAGGCATAAAAAAACTTGTTTCAAAGAAAAAAGCATTTATAGTTTATTGGAATAATATTACAAATGCTTCGGGTTATCAAATTCAAGTTGCTACCGACAAGAAATTTAAGAAAAATAAGAAAAAAATTACAGTTAAAAAGGCAAATGCAAGCAAAAAGACTGTAAAGAAACTTAAGGCAAAGAAAAAATACTTTGTTCGAGTAAGAGCGTTCAAGGTTGTAGACGGTAAAAAATCTTTCGGCAAATGGTCAAAGGTTAAGTCAGTAAAAACTAAATAATAGTTTTTAATATGTTCAATCATATTTTAATTAATGGAGGAAAAATTATGAAAAAAGTAGTTAGTGTATTGATGTCATTTGTAATGCTTTTAAGCGTATTTTCAGGCTTTACCTTGTCTGCAAATGCAAGTGATACGGTAAAGGGTAAATGTGGAGATATTGCATATTATGAATACAATTCTTCAACAGGCGAATTTACAATATCCGGAAAAGGTGTAATGTGGGGTTATGGTTGGGATCAAGAAAACGAAATTGAAATCAAACAGCCTTGGAACAGTTATTTAAAGAATATTAAAAAGGTTGTTGTTAAAGCAGGAATAACAAGTGTTGGCTGGTCTGCGTTTGAAAACAGCGGAGTTAAAGAAGTTGTTCTTCCAAACGGAATAGAATTTATTGGCGGTAATGCATTTAATAATTGCAACAGTTTGACTACTGTATATTATAATGGAACTCGTTCACAATGGAAAAAAGTAGAAGTTTACGAAAATAACGATAATTTATTAAATGCAAATATTAAATTTGAAAATAATTCTGATACAGTTGTTGTAAATAAGCCACAGGCAAAGCAAAAGGCTATTGTTGTAACATGGGAACCTACAAAGAATGTAGACGGATACGAGGTTCAGGTTGCTACAGACAAGAAGTTCAAGAAGAATAAGAAGTCTGTAAAGGTTAACAAGAAAAAGGCAAAGAAAAAGACTGTTAAAAATCTTAAGAAGAACAAGAAGTATTATGTTCGTGTCAGAGCATTCAAGGTTGTAGATGGCAAAAAAACTTACGGCAAATGGTCAAAGGTTAAGTCAGTAAAAACTAAATAAAAATTCATAACATTTTTAACCTCGGTAAAACTATTACCGAGGTGTTTTTTTATGAAAAAAATCGGGAGAACATATATTTTTGAATCGCCGCCGCTTATTATCGGGTCGGCGGGTGTTGCAGGCAAAAAAGAGGGCGAAGGTCCTCTCGGTGACGATTTTGATATGGTTTTTGAGGATACGACGATGGGGCAGGAGAGCTTTGAACTTGCTGAAAGTGCGATGCTCCACGATGCGATAATCAGGGCTTTGGCAAGGGCAAATGTTTCGCCCAAGGATGTTGATTTTGTTATGACGGGCGACCTGCTCGACCAGTGCACAGGCTCGTGTTTTGCGCTCAAAGATTTGGAAATGCCGTTCATCGGAATGTACGGTGCGTGCTCAACAATGGCACTCACTTTGTGCAATTCGGCAATGCTTGTGTCGGCAGGTGCAAACATCTGCGTTGCAGGTGCTTCGAGCCATTTTGCGTCCAGCGAAAGACAGTTTCGCTATCCGCTTGAATACGGCGGTCAGCGACCTCCGACAGCTCAATGGACGGTCACGGGTGCAGGCTGTGCGGTTGTGCAAAATCAAAGAAATATTGACCCCGAAAACTTGCAAAATGCCGTGAAGATTTCTGCTGTTCACATCGGAACAATAACGGATTTGGGCATCAAAGACGCAAACAATATGGGTGCTGCGATGGCTCCGGCAGCGGCAAGAACGATAGCCGATTTTTTGCACGACACACAGACAAAACCTGAAGATTACGACTTGATTTTGACGGGAGATTTAGGACTGACAGGTTCAAAATTGTTGTTTGAACTTTTGCAAGAGGACAGTGAAATTGACATCGAAACACAGCACAAAGATTGCGGAACGATGATTTTTGATTTGGCGGAACAAGATGTGAATTCAGGAGGCTCGGGTTGTGGCTGTTCGGCAAGCGTTGTTTGTTCACACATTATGAAAAATATCAAAAACGGCACGCTCAAAAAAGTGCTTTTTGTTGCAACGGGAGCACTGATGTCGCCGACCTCAACAAAGCAGGGTCAGTCAATCCCTGGCATAGCACACGCAGTTTTGCTTGAAAAATAAGTTACCGCCTTCACTGTAAATTTAACGCAGTATTTCGATGTTTATTTGATTTTTTGAGTATTTATTCTTTGTGTAGTGCGCCCCTTGTGAGCATTGCTTTTTATGTTTTGCACAAATTAATAACTAATCTTCTCTGTTTAGTTTACTAAACAGTAAAAAATAATAAATAATATTGTAATTTTATGTTATATAGTGTATAATTTTCGATGAGATAAATTATGTATTTTGCACAAAATAAGAAACAAAAATTTGTAAGGTTGGAGTGTTTATTCAACGCATTTAATACAAAAAATGCGTTGAATGGATATTGTTAGAGATGATATAAAATAACATAAGGAGAATATGCCACGATTGTTGGGCAAAAAAGAGAGCAATGAAAAAATTATTCAATATAAAATGGCAGTTAGTCTTTTATGATTTGATTGCGTTTTTGGTAACAGATGGAGTACTGTTGCTTATTTATAGAAATTTTTTGTCACTTGGTTGGAAAGATATAGTTGCAAATTCGGTTTTAGCTTTTGGTTCGATTTTTGTAGCCAGATTGCTGGGAAATGTTTATAGGCAAATTTGGAGATATGGCGGAATACAGTGCTATATTCGGTTGTTGATTACCGATGCCGGTGGTGCCGTATTTTTTATCTTGTTAGAATACATATTTGACGTATTGACACCGTTCAAAAGATTAACCTTTTCTATTATGGTTGCTCTTATGAGCGTTGATTTGCTTTTGGCTCTTGCAATGAGAATGATGTATCGCTATTGTTTTAAATTCGGCAATGAAACATCATTAAAAGGCAGAGTCCTCAGATTTTTGCTTAAAAACTTTGCAGGAATAACGCTTAAGAAGGCCGACGATTCAAGTAAAATTAAGATAGCAATAGTCGGTGCGGGAAAAACCGGTGTAAGTCTTGCGGAAGATTTAATGAACAATTTGGCTTCACCGTATTTGCCAAGATTGTTTATTGATACTAACGATGAGAAAATCGGCCGTGAAATTCACGACATACCTGTAATTTCAAAAAACGAGTCTATTTCTGAAATTATTAAAGAATACAAAATTCAAGAAATCGTGATTGCAATTCCGTCAGCAACTGCGGCAAGGAAAAAAGAGCTTTACGATTTCTATAAACAATTCGGATGCAAGATAAAGAATTATGACTACCCAACGGTGCAAACTGTCGGAGCTAAACCGAGCCTTCGTGAATTTGATATTGAAGATTTGCTGTTTAGAAAACAAATTCAAGTTGTAGACGAAAACACAAAAGCATATTTTAAAAATAAGGTGGTTCTTATTACAGGTGGCGGTGGTTCTATCGGAAGTGAACTTTGCCGTCAATTAGCCAAAATGAACCCTAAACAAGTTGTTATTCTGGATATATACGAAAACGGCGTTTATGATGTTCAGCAAGAACTGAAGCTGATATATAAAAACGAACTTGATTTAGAGGTTGAAATTGCTTCTATTATAGACAGACAGGCAATGCGAATGGTATTTGAAAAATATCATCCTCAAATTGTCATTAATGCTGCCGCTCATAAGCATGTACCGCTTATGGAAAATAATTGTCTTGAAGCTGTCAAGAATAATGTTTTCGGAACAAAGATTGTTCTTGAACTTTGCGAAGAATTCGGTGCTGAACGCTTTATGATGGTTTCAACCGACAAGGCGGTTAACCCAACAAATGTTATGGGTGCAACCAAGAGAATGTGCGAGATGATTGTACAGGGATATAGCACTCGTGGCGACTTGAAATGCTCTTGTACAAGATTTGGCAATGTCCTTGGCTCTGCGGGTTCAGTTATTCCGCTTTTCAAGCGTCAAATTTCTGCCGGCGGTCCAATCACTTTAACGGATAAGAGAATCATCCGTTACTTTATGACGATACCTGAAGCGTCACAACTTGTTCTTCAATCGGGAGCGATGGCTGACAATGGGGAACTGTTCGTTCTTGATATGGGGCAACCGGTGAAAATATTTGAGCTTGCAAAAAATATGATTGAACTTTCGGGCGTTCAAAACATTGAGATTATCGAAACGGGACTTCGACCTGGCGAGAAGCTGTATGAAGAACTTTTGGTTGGTGGTAACAATCTTGATACAACGATTAATGAGTTAATCTTTATTGAAAGAGAAGAACCAATTTCTTTTGAAGAAATGGAACAAAAACTTGAGGTATTAAGAAACGCGTGTGAACAAGGCGATAACGATTTGGTTCGTGAGGCACTTCATTCAGTTGTTCCGACTTTTAAGGCTCCTGAAGAGGTAAACAAGAACGCTCTAAACTCAATGGAAATGAATATTGTAAAAACTGTTTGATTTAAGCAGTTAAGTTGGCAGGTATAAAACAAGGGGACACGGTTTTTGTTCTGATATGACATTATAAAATGAGAGTTGTTTAAATGATTCCTAAAACTATACATTATGTTTGGTTAGGTGATAAACCAAAACCTAAAAAAATAAAAAAGTGCATAGCTTCTTGGAAAAGATTTTGTCCGGATTACAAAATTATAGAGTGGAATGAAGAAAATTTTGATATCAACTCAAATTCGTTTATTAAAGTGGCCTATGATTCTCAAAAATATGCTTTTGCAAGTGATGTTATTAGATTGATTGTTTTAGAAAAATATGGCGGAATATATGTTGATGCAGATGTTGAGTTTTTAAAACCAATTGACGATTTGCTTGATAATGAAAGTTTTGTTGGTTTTGAAACAAATGAATATATTAATAGCGGACAAATCTTAGGTTCAGTGCCCAAAAATAAAATCTTAAGCGAACATATAAAAAAATATGACGACATAGATTTTTTGAGAATTGATGATATTACAAGTATAACTTGTCCTAAAATTTTTACAGATTTATTAGTTGAAAAAGGGCTGGTCTTGGACGGAAGTGAACAAATAATTTCAGGAGTTCATATATATCCGGTAGAGTATTTTAATCCTTTTGATACAAAAACCGGAAAGATGAGCAAAACAAAGAATTCTTATTCAATACATTGGTCTGCTCACAGTTGGATTGATAGAAATCCTGTGGTGAAACAAGCAGTTAGAATTTGTCATAGATTTTTTGGGGTTGATTGTTTTGAAAAAATCAGAGCAATATTGAGGAGATAGAATTGTGTATAGATATATTAAACGAATGCTTGATGTGGTTATAGCTACTTTAACTTTGATTATTTTATCACCGTTAATGGTTTTTACGGCAGCTGCGGTTAAACTTGAATCTGACGGACCTGCAATTTTCAAGCAGGATAGATTGGGTTTGAATGGAAAGGTTTTTAAGATTTATAAATTCCGTTCTATGTGTCAGGGCGCTGAACATACAGGCACAGGTGTATATAGCGGCGCTGATGATATGCGTGTTACAAAGGTCGGAAAAATAATTCGTGCCACAAGTATTGATGAACTTCCGCAGCTGTTCAATATTTTAAAAGGTGATATGAGTTTTATTGGACCTCGACCGCCTCTTACATATCATCCATGGGATATTAGTGAGTATACCAAAGAGCAATTACATATGTTTGATGTTCGTCCGGGCATTACAGGTTGGGCACAGGTGAATGGCAGAAAAGATGTTGAATGGCACAAAAGAATTGAATTTAATTGTTGGTATGTTGATCATATGTCTTTTTGGCTTGATATAAAGATATTGTTTACAACAGTTATAAAGGTTCTTAAGAATGAGGATAATGTAAATGTTGGTGCAACTCTTGTTACAGATGAGAATCATGAAAAGGAAACAGAAATTGTTTAATTATGGCATTAGAGTATTTTTATATAACCAATAATCCCGTTGTCGCCTCTGCGTGTGAAAAAGCCGGCATTGATAGGATATTCATTGATATGGAATATATCGGTAAAAGCGAACGCCAGGGTGGTATGGATACTGTTCAAAATCATCATACAGTTGAAGATGTTAAAGCTGTTAGAAGTTCTATAACTAAATCAAAACTTCTTGTCAGAGTAAATCCGATTCATGATAATTCAAAAGAAGAAATTGATGAGGTTATTGAAGCCGGAGCCGATTTCATTATGCTTCCTATGTGGAAATCTGTTGATGAAGTTCAAAAGTTTTTTGATATTGTTCAAGGCCGTGTAAAGACGGTGCTCCTTCTTGAAACAGATGAAGCAATGAAATGTCTTGATGATGTGCTTAAACTTGAAGCGGTTGATGAAATATATATCGGATTGAATGATTTGCATTTGAGCCAAAATAAAAAGTTTATGTTTGAATTGTATACGGACGGTACAGTTGATGAAATAGTATCAAAGTTGAAATCTGCAAATGTAAAATTCGGTATTGGCGGTGTAGGAAAAGTTAATTGCGACAATTTGATTCCTGCCGAAAATATACTTTGTGAGCATTACAGACTTGGTTCATCGATGGTTATTCTTGCTCGTACTTTTTGTGATTGGACAAAGTGTGAACTTGCAGAATTTGAGCAAATTATATCAAAGGGCGTTGCAGAAAACAGAAAATACGAAATAACTCTTGAAAACAAGACACAGGAGTTTTTTGATGATAAACACAATGAAACAGCAAATATTATTGAAATAATAAAGGCAAGCAGATGAAATTACTTTTGACGGGTGCTTTTAAGTACACAAATGAACAAATTGAATATTTAAAGTCGCTTGGAAATGAAGTAGTTTTTGTTCAAGACGAAAGAGAAAAAATCAGTTTTGATGTAAGCGATATAGAGGGCGTTATCTGTAACGGACTGTTTCTTTATAATAAAATCGAACAGTTTAAAAGTTTGAAATATATTCAGCTTACAAGTGCGGGATTTGACCGAGTGCCTCTTGATTATATAAACGATCACAAAATAAAAATTTATAATGCCCGTGGGGTTTACAGCGTTCCTATGGCAGAGTTCGCATTGACAGGTATTCTTCAGCTTGTTAAGCAATCGAGATTCTTTTATGAAAATCAAAAGCATCATATGTGGGAAAAGTCCAGAACACTTGGTGAGTTATCAGGAAAAACGGCACTTATTGTCGGTGCAGGAAATATTGGCACAGAGGTGGCAAAGCGTCTTAATGCTTTTGATATGACGGTTATTGGCGTTGATGTTTGTAATAATGAAAAGCTGTATTTTGACAATGTAGAACTTCTTAGCGAACTTGATGAATACCTAAAAATTGCAGATGTTGTTGTTTTAACATTGCCCCTTATGGATTCGACAAGAGGTATGTTTGATAAAACAAAGTTTGAATTGATGAAAGAAAATTCGATTTTTGTAAACCTTGCAAGAGGACCGTTAGTTGTTGAAAACGATTTGATTGATTCGTTGGAGCAAAAACTAATCGGCGGTGCAGTTCTTGATGTGTTTGATGTTGAACCGCTTGAAAAAAATAGCCCTTTGTGGGATATGAAAAATGTGATTTTAACTCCGCACAATTCGTTCGTTGGAGAAAATAATAATAAAAGAATGTTTAAAGTGATAGTTGAAAATTTGGAGATACAAAATGAGTAACAAAACAGAAGTAAAATCCATTGTGTCGAAGAATGAAGAACTTAAAGAATTTTTATTTACACGAGGCTTTTTCTTTACAACTGATTTTTCGATTAAAGCAAATGAATATCCGTTTTATAATAGGTGGAAAGAGTATAAAGTCAATTCTTTTTTGTTACTTGCTGACAATAAAATCAATGTTTTCAAATTTGAAATGGCTGATAAAACTTTTTTGCTTATTGGACATGCATATAATCCTTTTGATGATATATTTGATGAAATGCAATTGTTAAACAATTTATATAACAGCAGGAACTTCTTTGATTATTTTAATCAATGGACAGGTGTTTTCACTTTAATTGTAATAAGAAAAGAAAATGTTATGGTTTTTGGTGATTGTGCCGGAATGCAATCTGCCTATTATGGGATTATAGATAATAATATATACATATCTTCACATTCTCAATTGATAGGTGATATTTGTGATTTGACTATGAGTCAATATGTTAAAAAACTTATAAGCTATAAATTCTGGCAGATGTATGGACTTTTTTTGCCGGGGGATATATCACAGTTTGATGAAGTTTATAGATTGGTTCCTAATACATTTTTATCAATAGAGCGTTCGACTTTTAAAACTCAAGTTAAACGCTTTTATCCAAAAGAAAATGTTGATATTGCAGATACAGAAGAAAAATATAATTGTGTTATAAAAGAAATAGGCAAAATTTTATATAATAATATGAATTTGATTTCAAAGAAATGGAATCATCCTGCAATTTCTATGACAGGCGGTATGGACAGTAAAGCTACTTTGGCCTGTGCAAATGGATTGTATGATAAATTTAGATATTATAGTTACGATTCGATGTATGGCGATAAACCTGATGCTGAAGCAGCTTCGTTGATTGCAAAATCAATAGGGGTAAATCATGATACTTATATAATATCAGAAAATGATAATGATTTTGAAAATCTATCTGAAATTACTAAAATTATGGAGCACAATTTAGGCGATATAGGAAAAGTAAATCCAAATGATGTTAGAAAAAGAATCTATTTTATGAATACCAACAAATTTGATGTTGAAGTTAAATCTTGGGTTTCAGAAGTAGGAAGAGCAAATTATTATAAAAAATTTGGAAAAAAGAAAATGCCAAAAAAGTTATCTCCCAGACAGATGACATCGATGTATAAGTTTTTCTCATATAATCGAAAAACAGCAGTTGAAACAGATGAAATTTTTAAAGAATACATAAAAAAAATTGATTTTTATAATATAAAGAATTTAGATTCAAGCGATATGTATTTATGGGAATTTCGTTATGGTAGTTGGGGTGGAATGGTTATCACTTCGGAACACAGGGTATCATATGATATCACAATTCCTTATAATAATAGGAAATTAATGGAACTCTTTTTGAGCCTTCCTTTAGAAAAAAGAATTTCAGATGCTCCTCATTATGATTTGATTAAATATATGAATCCTGTTATAGATAGAGTTGGAATAACAGTTACAAATTATAATGAAACAAAGAAACGAATGTATTTAGAAAAAATATATTACGATTTAAACAATTTGTTACCTTTTTGATGTGATTAGAATGAATAAAGTGTTATTAACAGCGACTGTGCAAAGTCACATTTGTCAATTTCATAAACCTCTTATGAAATTACTCCAAGATAATGGTTATGAGGTTCATGTTGCGGCAAGAAATAATTTGGCTGAAAAAAACGGTCTTGCAATGGAGTTTGCGGACAAGGTTTTTGATATTCCGTTTAACCGTTCTCCGTTTAGTATAAAAAATATAAAAGCCTTTAAAGAACTTTCAAAAGTTCTTGCAGAAAATGAGTATGATTTTATTCATACAAATACTCCTATGGGTGGAATGGTGACTCGTCTTGCTGCCAATAAGTATCGCAAAAAAAATGGGACTAAAGTTTTTTACACAGCACACGGATTTCATTTTTACGATGGTGCACCAAAGAAAAATTGGTTGATTTATTATCCGATTGAAAAAATGATGTCACGCTTTACAGATAAATTAATCACTATCACAAACGAGGATTATAATTTAGCAACAAAAAAATTTCATTGCGATGTTGTGCATATGCACGGTGTTGGAGCGAATTCATCTAAGTTTTATGTTATGACTGATGAAGAAAAAGTCAAACTTCGTGATGAACTCGGTTATGAAATGGATACAAAAATTATCCTTAATGTTGGTGAGCTTAACGAAAATAAAAATCAAAAAAGTGCGATAAGAGCAATGAAAAAAGTTCTTGAAAAGGTGCCGAATTCAAAATTGCTTATAGCAGGTAACGGCCCGGAACTTGACAATCATAAGGTTTTGATTTCTGAACTTGGATTAGAAAAAAATGTTGAATTGCTTGGGTATACAACAGAGATTTTTAAGTATATGAACATTTGTGATGCTCTTGTTGCTTGTAGCTTTAGAGAAGGATTGCCTTTGAATCTTATGGAGGCTATGCTTTGTGGCAAACCGATTGTTGCTTCGATTAACAGAGGACACAAGGAACTGATTAAAGATGGATACAACGGCTTTTTAGTAGGAGTAACAGATGTTGATGCTTATGCAGAAAAGCTTCTTGAAGTTATTGAAAGTCCAAAAAGTTTTAGCCAAAATGCAGTTGAGTATGTAAAACCGTATACCGATGTTTGTGTGTTGGAAGAATTGAAAGAATTATATAAAGTAGGTTAGATTTATGATAAATAAGCCGATGATTTCTGTTATTATGGGTATACATAATTGTGCAGATACACTTGAAGAAGCTGTTAATTGTATTGTTAATCAGACATTTGCAGATTGGGAACTGATTATGTGTGATGATTGTTCATCGGATAATACATATGAAATTGCAAAAAGAATTGCAAAAAGTGATGGCAGAATTATCGTTTTAAAAAACGAAAAAAATTTAACATTGGCACCTACGCTGAATAAATGTGCAAAAATTGCTAAAGGTAAATATCTTGCTCGTATGGATGGTGATGACATCTGTGCATTAGATAGACTAAAAAAAGAATTTGAATTTCTTGAAATGAATTCGGAGTATGCTCTTGTTAGTTGCAATATGATTTTGTATGATGCAGAAGGAGAACACGGATATATTAAATATGCTGAAAATCCGGATGGAGAGATGTTGATTAAAGGTTCGCAATTTTGTCATGCCGGATGTATGATGAGAAAAGAAGTTTTTGATGAATTAAATGGATATGGCGAAACTCGTGATGTTGAACGAATTGAAGATTATGATTTGTGGTTCAGATTATATAAAGCCGGTTATAAAGGTTATAATATTCAGGAAGCGTTATATTCAATGAGAGATGACAGAAACGCTTTCAGCAGAAGAAAGTTTAAATATAGAATTAGTGAAGCAAAAGAAGTAAAAAAGATTGCAAAAGAGTTTGGAACAGATTTTAAATCTAAATTGTATTTTTTAGTCCCGATAATGAAAGGCTTACTGCCTAAATCGGTTTATAAATTATTACATCATAAAAAATTGGCGGTGAAATAGTATTGGTCGTTTATTATGGCATGATAATAACAGTAGTTGTATTGGGTTTAATGGCACAATTTGTTAATGAACGCTCAATGCCAACAGAAATAGTTTCTTCTGACGGATTTGTTAGATATAAAAATCATTATGGCTTTTTTTATCCATTATTGTTTTTTGCCTTTGTTTTTGTAGGCGGATTTAGGTATTATGTTGGAACAGATTTTGGTGGGTATTATAAATTATATAATTTCAAATGGGATGATATCCTTTTAGCGTTCAAAGAATTAGATGAACCCGGTTTGAAATTTGTTTCATTTATTGCAAGAAATATATGGGATGATGGTGTTAGTGTAATTCTTTTATCTACCTTAATAATTACATTTTTGGTTTTTAGAGGAATTAGTAAATTTGATGATAATAATTTGACAATTTCGTTATTAATATATATTTTTGTTGCCGGATGGACATTTTCTTTTAACGGTGTTAGACAAGCATCTGCGGCGTCTATTATTTTTGCATTTGCACGAGTTTCAAGAAACAAATGGATATTAAAATATATATTGATTTGCTGTCTTGCTTTTCTATTTCATAAGTCAGCATTAATGATGATTCCGATACTTTTATTGTCGCATAGAAGGTTTGACAAAAAACAGATTTTTTTATTGATTTCAGCCGCTATAATTATTCCTTTGTTTTTTGATTTTGCTTTTGATTTTATGGGGACTAATACTGTAGATGCTGACGCTTTAGAATATATAGAAAGAGAAATAAATCCAATTAGAGTTTTGGTTGCTTTTGCACCGGCTTTATTGTTGCTTTTTGTTGAAAATAAAGAAGAATACTTTGAAAAAAACAGTTTTATAGTAAATATGATGTTATTCCATGCAATATTGACTCTAACAACAATGAAAAGTGCATATTTACATAGATTTACTGAATATACATCTATGTTTTTAATGATTTATTATCCTTCTGTATTTAGAGCAATTTCAAGTAAATTTAAATCTTTTATCATTATAGTAACTTTATTTTTGTATTTTTTATATTTTAGATATGAATTAACTAATGGGGTTGACAATGTTGTTTGGCAGTGGAGTTTTAGCCACTTTGGTGAGTTTTAATATTTGGAGGAATTATGATTTCTGTGGCTATGGCAGTATATAATGGCAGTAAATATATTTTAGAACAGTTGGAATCAATTAGGATTCAAACAAGGTCGGTTGATGAAGTAATTATGACTGACGATGGCTCTGATGATGGAACTGTTGAACTTGTTGAAGCGTATATAAAAAGCCATAATCTTCATGGATGGAAGATAATTAAAAATGAAGAAAACCTTAAGTTTAGTAAAAATTTTTTTAGGGCGGTTGATTTAACCCAAGGAAATTATATTTTCTTAGCGGATCAGGATGATGAGTGGCGTGAGGATAAGGTTGAACTGATGATTGCTGAATTTGAAAAGGACCCAAATTTAATGGCTTTATCTTCAACCTATATTGTTATTGACGGAGAAGGAAAAGATATTTCAAAAACAACAAATATTTCTTTTCCGTCAGAAAGTAATGGAGAACTTGTTGAACATTCTTATAAAGAACTTGCATTTAATTCGATAATAAGAGGCTGCACTTGCTGTATCAGAAAAGAGGTCGCAAAGCAAAATCATAATATTGAAGTAGGGTTATACCTTGGACATGATTGGTTTTATAATGTGCTTGCTTCAATATTAGGTAAAAACAAAACTTTAAATATTCCGGTTTTTAAATATAGAGTTCATGGCGAAAATGCCTCTTTGGGTAGATATAATAGAAAGAATGCACTTTCTACATATAGACAGAAAAAAATTGAAACTATACAACAAACAGCTGATGCACATAGGCTTTTGCTTTCAAGATATGAAATGAATATGTCTAAAGATGATGTTGAATTCACGAGAAGTATGATTGCTTTCTTTGATAAAAGAATAGAAATGTATAATAAAAAAAGTCTGTTTTTATTTGTTAGTTTGTTAGTGGAAGATTTTCATAAATATGTTGATATTTATGAAACAAAAAAATCGGCATGGCATACAATTTTATCTGATTTTATGTATGCATTTAATATTAATTTTAAAATAAAAAGGTGATAACGGTGAATCCTTTGGTTTCTATAATAGTACCTGTGTATAATGCAGGCGTTTATCTTGATGATTCACTTAAGAGTTTAAGTGAACAAACATATAGCAATCTTCAGGTTATTTTAATTGACGATGGGTCCAAAGATAAAAGCGGAATGATTTGTGATAAATATGCTGAATTAGACAGTAGATTTTTAGCTTTTCACAAAGAAAATGGCGGCGTTTCATCTGCAAGAAATGTTGGGCTAAAAAAAGCTCAAGGTGATTTTATTATGTTTCTTGATGCAGATGATTGGCTTGAAAAGAACACAATAGAATTATTGATACAAGTAATAAACGATAATGAGTGCGACTTTGTAATGTTTGAGTATTATGTAGATTATAGAAACGGCAAATCAATTCAACATTTACATACTGATTTGAACGGAAAAATCAGTGCGCAAGAGTGTGTTCGTTATTCAATATTGCCTACAAACAGATTTGCTGTAACTAAAATTTATAGTCGCACTTTGCTTGAAAATGTAAGATTTGATGAAAATGTACATTTGGGTGAGGATACTCTTTTTGTGTGTAACGCTATGGTAAGAAGCAATAAAGGAGGGTATTTTCTTGCAAAAAGTATGTATCATTATATTCAAAGCGAGAATAGCGCCACAAGAAATATGTCGTTTAATGATAAACTGTTGTCAGGAAAACAATCGTACGAAAATATAATTGACTTGTGTAAAAATCATTTTCCTGATTTGACCAAAATAGCAACAAGTCAGTATTGTGAAATAATGATGTATATTATTATGGAAATGTTTAAAGAAAAGAAACGATATAAGGATAGTATTACACAATATGCAAATTGCATAAGGGGAAATTTGACGGTAGTTATTTTTGATAATAATTGCTCTTTGTCAACAAAAATAAAAGTGTTGCTTTGTAGTATTAGTCCAAATTTGATGTTTGCTTTTCGTAAACATTAAGGTTTTTGGTGTATTGTTGTATGAAAAAAATTGCTATAATAACGATATTTGGTGATAACTATGGGAATAAGCTTCAAAACTTGGCAGTTCAAAAAATATTCGAAAAATATAGATTTGAAGCTGAAACAATAAGAATAAATGTTGATGAGGGTATTATTAAGCCTAAAGACACTAAAATTGAAATAAAAAAAATAAATCCTGCTTATATTTTAAAAGTTGTTAGTTCAAGATTCAAAAATAAATATTTATATAAAAACTCAAGAGACGGAGTTTTAGGCTCTGTAAAATTTGTTAAGAACAATGATATTGACAAACTTTGTGATTTAAGAAAGCAATCTTTTAAAAAATTCACTGAGGACAATTTAAAGATTGCAGATTTTAGTTTATCTTTTGATAATTTGGATGATATAAGGCTTGACGATTATGATTGTTTTGTTGCGGGTTCAGATCAAGTGTGGAATCCAACTTATCCGCATGTTTCAAGATTAAATTTTCTTACTTTTGCTCCAAAATATAAGAGAATTGCCCTTGCACCAAGTTTTGGGTTATCAGTTTTACCAGAGCATGTTAAGCCTTTATATACAGAATGGCTCAATGGAATTGATGCCCTTTCTGTTCGAGAGGAACAAGGTGCAAAAATTATCAAGGAACTAACAGGGAGAAATGTTCCGGTTCTTGCTGATCCAACTCTTTGTGTTTCAAAGGAAGAATGGCTAAAGATTGAAGAAAAACCAGACTATGATTGTTCAGAACCATATGTGTTTACATGTTTTTTAGGTAACGAAACGAACAAGTATAGAAAATATATTGATGCCTATGCAAAGAGAAACAACTATAAGGTTATTAATATCTTTGATTTGAGAGAACCGGAGCATTATGTCACAAATTCGGCACACTTTGTATATTTGATACATAATGCAAAGATGGTGTTTACAGATTCGTTCCATGGTTCGGTATTCTCTTTGATTATGCACACTCCTTTTGTTGTGTTTGATAGAATTGAAACCGGCGGAAAAGGTATGAGTTCAAGAATTGAAACTCTTCTTAAAACTTTTTCAATGCAAAATCGACACTTTAGTAAGGTTGGAAAAAATATTGATATTGTTGATTTTTCAAATGTTGATGATGTTATAAAATCGCTTCAAAAGAAAACGGATGATTTTTTGTTAGAGACATTTGAAAAAATTTCAAATCATGAAGAAGAAATAGCCACAAATGATTTTGTGGACTTTCTTGTTGATAAAAAGGATTGCTGTGGCTGTTATGCTTGTTATAATGCTTGCCCTAAAAATTGTATTGAAATGAAGGTTGATACTGAGGGATTTTGGTATCCAAGTGTTAACTTTGATGAATGTATTCATTGCAATGTTTGTCAAAATGTATGTCCGGCAGTTAACGAGAATAAAACAGATAATAAGCCTGTATCATATTTAGGTTACAATAACAATCAAGATATCAGAAAAAGTAGTTCATCAGGTGGGATGTTCACTCCTATTGCCGAGAAGATTATTAACGATGGCGGAGTTGTATTTGGTGCAGCTTTCAACGATAAATTTGAGGTTGAACATATTTGTGTTGATTCGGTTGAAGATTTGTCAAAGCTTCGTGGTTCAAAATATGTTCAAAGCAAAATCGATGATACATATTGTCAAGTGAAATCCTTATTAAAGGACGGAAAGACTGTGCTATTCACAGGAACTCCATGCCAAATCGAAGGATTGTATTCATATCTTGGTAAGGAAAGAGCAGATAATTTGTTCACACAAGACATAATTTGTCATGGTGTACCTTCACCAAATGTGTGGAATGAGTATCTAAAATATAGAGCAAATGGCGCTGATATAAAGGATGTTTCGTTTAGAAACAAGAAATACGGTTGGCATTATTTCTCAATGATGATTGAAACAGATAAAAAACGATATACAAAGCGTCTGGATGAGGATTTGTTTATTAAGCTATTCCTTGATAATACAATTTTAAGACCTTCATGCTATGCTTGTAAATTTAAAAAAGAAGTTAGAATTTCTGATTTTACATTGGCTGATTGTTGGCGTCCGGCAAAGGTTAAATCACAAATCAAGGATGACGATAACGGCTTGTCAATGATGTTTGTGAACACAGATAAAGCAAAAAAACTATTTGAAGAAATAAAGTCCAATTATGTGCTTCAAAAAATCGAATATGATTTAGCTATAAAAAGCCAAATGGCGGCAACAAAATCGGTAGAACTAAATGATCATCGACCTGATTTTTTTGTTGTATTTAAAAATAAAGATTTTGCTTATATTGATGAAAATTGGTATGGTAATAATATGCTATCAAAAATAAAGAATAGATATATTTATAAAAAATCAAAATTATATTTGATGATAAAAGGTTAGAAAAATGAAAAATCCTAAAGTAAGTTTAATAGTACCTTGTTATAATATTGAAAAGGTGTGTGATCGTTTTTTTGAATCATTATTAAATCAAACCTATAACAATATTGAAATTATTTTAGTTAATGATGGATCTATAGATAATACTGAAAAAATTCTTTTAAAGCAAAAAATACAACTTGAAGAAAAAGGATATGAGGTTAAGTATATTTTTCAAGATAACAAAGGCCTTGGCGGGGCAATAAATACAGGATTGAAAAATTTCACAGGCGAGTTTCTTTGTTGGGCAGATCCAGATGATTTTTTTGAATTGAATTCGTTTGAGCTTCGTGTTAAATATATGCAAGGTCACCCTAATTGTGCAATCGTTTCAAGTGATGCTTATAGCGTTAATGGTGATGAGAAACAATTGCTTAGCGCTTCTTTTCCTAACGTCGGTGAAAAAAAACAGTTTGAAAATTTAATAAAAAAAGATTTTCTGTTTTGTTCAGGATGTCATATGATTAGAACTTATGACTTTGACAAAGTAAATCCGAGCAGAGATATTTTTGAATATCGCAGAGGTCAGAATTGGCAATTATTAATGCCAATTTTATACAAATATGATTGGTCGTTTTTGAATGTTCCATTATATAATTATGTGGTTTATGAAAATAGTATGTCACATATAAAAGAAACATATGAAGAAAAAATCATTAGAAATAACGAGCATAAAAAAGTTATTATTGAGACATTAAATCGTATGTTTATTTCAAAAGAAGAGAAGGATAAATTGCTCTTTAAAATTGAAGGTATATATAATAAAATAAATATGGGATATTCATATGTAGAAAGTAACGAAGAAGATTATAAAAAGTATTACAAGATTTGTAAAAAATTTAAATCAGTCTCATTAAAGGACTATCTTAAATTGTATTTAATTAAAATAAAAAAATTGCATAAAACCTTTATATATTAAAAGTTTGGTGAATGATTTGGTGAATAATAGAGAGAAAAGCCGTACACATATGGCAATTAAAAATATTATTTGGGGATATGGTAATACTTTTTTAACTACAGTGTTAAAATTTGTTTGTAGATGGATATTTATCAGGACTATCGGTGTTACATATTTAGGAATAAATGGATTGTACACTAATATTTTGCAAGTGTTGTCATTATCCGAATTAGGTATCGCTACTGCAATGAATTATAGTTTGTATAAGCCTATTGCAGAAAAAGATATTGAAAAAATCAAATCGCTAATGTACGCTTACAAAATTGCTTATAGGATTATAGCAATAGTAATTGGTGTTATTGGAATAGCGATAATTCCATTTTTGCATTATTTGATTAAAGATGCAAAGGGATTAACAAACAATGAATTAATTTTTTATTATGTGCTTTTTTTGTTTAATACAATTATTTCTTATTTTGTTTCATATAAGTTTAGTTTAAATAATGCGGAACAAAAGGGTTATATAACAAATAATATAACAACTGTCGTTACAATTGTCACAAGTGTTTTGCAAATAATTGTGCTGGTAGTGTTTCGCTCATTTACTTCATATCTTGTTATTCAAATTGTAATAAGTGCGATTTCAAAGATTTTTACTTCTATTTATCTCGATAAATTATACCCATATTTAAAAGAAAAAAATATACAACCACTTGATAAAAAAACAAAAGCTTCTCTTTTTACTAATGTTAAATCATTGATGGTTCATAAATTGGGAGAAGTTGCAGTTAATCAAACTGATAATATTATAATCTCATCATTTATTAGTGTTAAATCGGTAGGCTTGATCTCAAATTATACTTTGATTACCGGAACGGTAGATGCTTTTTTAAGTATAGTGTTTAACAATATTGTTGGTAGTTTGGGAAATCTTTGCGCAACAACAGATAAAAATCATCAATATAGAATTTTTAAAATATATGACTTCGTTGATTTTTGGTTATATGGCTTTGCTGCGATCGCATATGTTTCGTTAATTCAACCATTTACTGAATTGATGTGGGGAAAAGAATTTGTTGTTGATTTTAGAGTTGTTTTATTAATAATTATAAATACATATATAGTTGGACAAAGAATTCCTTTAAACAACATGAAAACAGCAGGAGGAATATTTAAACAGGATAGATATTTACCAGCTATTCAAGCAGTGTTAAATTTGGTTATATCTATTGTGCTTGCAAGGCGAATTGGTTTAATAGGTGTATATATTGGAACAATTATTTCTGGAATTGTTCCAACCTTTATAAGACCTTTATTAACATATAAAAAATTGTTTAACAGAAATTCGGGAGAATTTTATTTGATTTTTATAAAACATTTTTTTGTTATATGTATAATAGGCGGAATAAATTATTATGTAACAAATTTGATTATGTCAAATTGTAATTGGTTAACTTTTGCTGTTTCAATTATCATTACGGCGATATTGCCAAATGCAATATTGATATTGCTATATTTTAGATGTGATGAATTTAAATATTTGAAACAAATGATTTTAGGATTATTAAAATAAAAAGATAAAAATAATATGATAAATATAATTTGAATATGCTTATAAAAATGGGTAATAGAAAAAGGAATCCCTCTTGATGTAGAATAAACATCAGGAGGGATTTTTTATGTTAAGAAGTTATTATACATAAGAAATTATAAAAGTGAAGCATTAATCTTTAATAATTTTACAATAATTTATTAAGTGAGTAAAGGAAGTGCAGAAAATAGAGAATATTTATGGACAAGTGCTATTTATTTTGGCAAAAACATTTACAAAGCTGAAAATGTGTGGTATACTTCAGTTGTTCTTATAACATACCAAGAACAATTGGGTTACTACAAAAAGGTAGAAAACCGAAAAGCTCTGACGGCTCCTTTTTGGAGCCGTTATCTTTTTCTATCAAAAAGGAGAAACATTATGAAGTACGGTATCGGATTGGATTGCGGAATTGCATCTGTTGGCTATTGTGTAACAGAGCTGGATTCAAATGATGAGCCTAAAAGAATTGTTCGTCTTGGTTCAAGGATTTTTGACAAAGCCGAAAATCCAAAAGACGGCAGTTCTCTTGCAAAGCCGAGGAGAGAGGCGAGGGGACTTCGCCGAAGAATAAGACGGCATCAGCACAGGCTTCAACGCATCAGGTATATGCTTGTGAGTGATGGAATTGTGACTCAAGAAGAGCTTGACACAATGTTCCAAGGTCAACTGTCCGATATATATGAAATAAGAACAAGGTCTCTTGATGAACCGATAAGCAATGTTGAGTTTGCAAGGGTGCTTATTAATCTTGCGCAAAGAAGAGGCTTTAAGTCAAACAGAAAAGTTGACGAAAACACAAAAGATAAAGAAACAGGAAAACTCCTCGGTGCTATTGAAAAAAACAGGGAAAACATTGCCAAAAACGGATACCGTACAGTCGGCGAAATGCTGTATAAGGACGAAAGATATTCAAAATATAAACGCAATAAGTGCGAGGACTATCTCAACACGGTATCTCGTGATATGATTGCCGATGAAATAAAGATGATTTTTTCTGCTCAACGCAGTTTTCGTATGTCTTTTGCAACGGAAGAAATTGAAGCAAGATACACGGATATAGTTATGTCACAAAGACCGTTTGATTTAGGACCGGGCGAAGGCAATGAAAAATCTCCGAGTCCGTATTCAGGCAACCAAATTGAAAAAATGGTTGGCAGATGCACTTTCTTCCCTAATGAATATCGTGCGGTAAAAGCAAGTTATTCTTTTCAACTTTTTTCGCTTTTGCAGGGGATAAACAATATCACCTTGGTTGATGACGGCGGCAACGCATTTTCTCTTTCACAGCAGGAGCGTGATGAATTAAAGGAATATTGCTTTAAAACTAAGTCGGTTACTTACGCTTCAATAAGAAAAAAGTTGAAGATTTCGCCTAATTTTAAATTTAAGAATATTACTTATACCGAAAAAGGTGTTGAGGAGTCGGAGAAAAAGACAAAATTTCAACATCTGAATATTTATCATCAAATGAAAAGCACATTGGGCGATGCTATGAATTCGCTTTCACATGATGAACTTGATGAAATCGGCAGAATATTTACATTCTATAAAAACGATACAAAAATTATTGAGGCTCTCGAAAAAACAGATATAGACAATGGTCTTTATTCTGCACTTTTGAATCTTCCGTCATTTAGCAAAACAGGACACATCAGTGTTAAGGCGTGCAAATTGCTTATTCCGTTTTTGGAAGAAGGTAAAACATACAATGAGGCTTGCGGATGTGCAGGTTTGGATTTCAAGGCGCACAGCAATGCCGAAAAGCAAATGTTGCTTCCGCCAAAATCGGATGAACTTGACGACATCGTTAATCCTGTTGTAAGGCGTGCGGTGTCACAAACCGTTAAGGTTGTAAATGCAATAATCAGAGAAATGGGAGCTTCGCCTACTTATCTTAATATAGAACTTGCACGAGAACTTTCAAAGAGCAAGAAAGAGCGAGATGAGATTGAGAAAAACTATCTGCTTAACAGAGCTAAAAATGAAAAAATAAAGAAAGAGATTGTTGATAATTTTGGCTTTGAGCCAAAGGGTCAGGACATTGTTAAGCTAAAGCTTTATTATGAGCAAGATAAAATTTGCCCTTATTCATTAGATCCTATTAAATATGACAGATTGTTTGAGGTTGGATATGTGGATATTGACCATATAATTCCATACAGTGTTTGCTTTGACGACAGCTATAACAATAAAGTTTTGACATTCTCTTCTGAAAACAGACAAAAGAGGAATCGTGTTCCGCTTGAATATTTGCCTGAAAATAAAAAATCGAATTATCGTGTTTGGGTAAACAGCAATATCCGAAATTACAGAAAAAAGCAGAATTTTCTTAAAGAACATTTTACAGAAAAGGATAAAGAGGACTTTAAGCAAAGAAACCTTAATGACACAAAATATTTGAGCAGGGTTCTTTATAATTACATAAATGACAATTTGATTTTTGAGGATTTTGCAAACGGCAAAAAACGACATGTTATTTCTGTTAACGGTGCTGCAACGGCTCATATGCGTAAATGTTGGGGCATTGACAAAATCAGAGAAAACGGTGATTTGCACCATGCTGTGGACGCTGCGGTTATTTCTTGCGTAACTCAAGGAATGGTGAACAAAATATCAAAGTATTCGTTTGACAGAGAAACGATGTTTGATGTTGATTATCGCACAGGAGAGGTCAAGGAGCGTTTTCCGCTTCCGTATCCGAACTTCAGGAAAGAACTCGAAGCAAGAAGCGAAATTGAAGATGAAAAGCGACTTAAAAGTGTGTTATTGTCATTTTCAAATTATAGCTATGACGATGCCGAAAGTGCAAAACCTGCTTTTGTTTCTCGTATGCCTCGCCGAAAGGTTACGGGTCCTGCACATAAGGACACAATTCGTTCGGGTAAGGTTGACGGATATAAAATTTCAAAGGTTGAGTTGACAACACTTAAACTCAAAAACGGTGCTATTGAGAATTATTATAAGCCCGAAAGTGATACTTTGCTTTACAATGCGCTTTTGCAACGGCTCGTTGAGTTTGACGGAGATGCAAAACAAGCATTTGCAG
>OBCL01000054.1_pt1 | contig 32689 bp, 32 predicted proteins | sample 1495931 | NCBI WGS metagenome assembly OBCL01 (sample SAMN03418275, study PRJEB22391) | human gut metagenome | biome: human-gut; feature: organic feature; material: feces | host: Homo sapiens | place: Tanzania | collected 2013-01
CAAAGTACACCTACAAGAAAGAGATTAACCGCATGGTAGCCGAAGCGGGGTGCAGGACAAGGAAAGACAGCGTGATGATGGTGGAAACGCTCATCACAGCTTCACCAGAATTTATGAACCAGTTACCGCCCGAAGAACAAAAAGCGTATTTCCAGACGGCTCTTGACTTCATTTCGGAGCGTGTTGGAAAGCAGAATATCCTCTCCGCTGTCGTCCATATGGACGAGAGAACGCCCCATATGCACCTCTGCTTTGTGCCGATTACGCCAGACAATAAGCTGTCAGCGAAAGCTATCTTAGGCAACCAGAAATCATTATCCGAGTGGCAGACCGCCTACCATGAGCGGATGTCCTCACGGTGGAATCAGCTTGAACGGGGGCAGTCCTCAATGGAAACCAAGCGGAAACACGTCCCCACATGGCTCTATAAATTAGGCGGCAGGCTTGATAAACAGTATGAAGAAATCGTGTCTGCCCTATCCGACATCAACGCCTTTAACGCAGGGAAGAAAAGGGATAAAGCGTTAGATTTACTCTCTGCATGGCTGCCAGACGTGGAGAAATTCTCTAAGGAAATCGGGAAACAGCAGGCGTATATCGACAGTTTGAAAGAGAGAATTGGGCAGGAATCAGACTATGCGGGGCGTATGCGTGATGAAAAGTACGAGCAGGAACTAAAGGTGCAGAAAGCGAATCAGAAGATATTTGAATTGCAGAGAACCAACGAGCAGATGGGGCGGCTGCTGTCAAAAATACCGCCCGAAGTGTTGGAAGAATTGCAGAAAAATCATAGAAGCAGAGCGAAAGAAAGGTAGATATGTGAATGAAGAAACAGGATTTTAAGGTGTTAAAGACCAAAGACTTGTACCCGTTCCCCGACAATCCGTTTCATGTGGCAGAAGATGAAACACTGTCAGAGTTAGCGGAAAGCATCAAGGAATTTGGCATTGTCACGCCGATAATCACACGCCCGAAAGAGGACGGGGACGGTTATGAAGTGATTGCAGGACAGCGGCGTGTCCGTGCTTCTGAACTTGCAGGGATAAATACCGTGCCTGCGTTTGTCCTGCCCTTAGACCGTGACCGAGCCATCATCACCCTTGTAGACAGCAATTTGCAGCGTGAGAATATCCTGCCATCGGAGCGGGCGTTTGCTTACAAGATGAAATCCGAAGCCATGAAGCGGCAGGGTTTCCGCACAGACTTAACCTCGTCACAAGTTGTGACGAAGTTGCGGACGGACGACAAGGTGGCACAGGGCTTCGGCGTGGGCAGGATGACCGTGCAGCGTTTTATCCGCCTGACGGAACTGATACCGCCGATTTTGCAGATGGTGGACGAGGGGAAAATCGCCCTCACGCCTGCGGTGGAACTGTCCTTCTTGAAGAAAGACGAGCAGGAAAACCTCTTTGCCACGATGGAGAGCGAAGAAGCAACGCCCTCACTCTCACAGGCACAGCGGATGAAACAGTTAAGCCAGAGCGGGCGGCTTGACATGGATACGATATTTGCGATTATGACGGAGGAAAAGGGCAACCAGAAAGAAACCTTGAAAATCAACACAAGCAAGCTGAAAAAATACTTTCCGAAGAACACAACGCCGAAGCAGATGGAGGAAACCATCATCAAACTTTTGGAGCGTGAGTTGCAGAGGAAACGCAACCGTGACAGCCGCTAATCTTCTTTTTTCGGGAAGTAAATACAGAGAGTTGAGGTATGGAGAATGAGAGAAATCCAGTATGAAATCGTAAAGGAAATCGCAGTATTGTCTACGGGCGACAGTGGCTACACAAAGGAAATCAATCTCATTTCATGGAATGGGAAAGAGCCGAAGTATGACATCCGCAGCTTTTCCCCGAACCGTGAAAAGTGCGGCAAGGGAATCACGCTGAACGCTGATGAAGCGGCGGCACTCCTTAAAGCATTACAGAAAGAATTAAACAGCGAGGATTAATGGTATCTGATTGGCAGGGCGGGGACATTTCCAAACTCTTCCCTGCCCTGTCTGGAAAGGAAGATTTAAGTATGGGCGAGGATAAGAAAGCAGATAAAAAGAGAAAGCGTATCGTGCCAAAAGCACCAGTGCAGATGATAATCAGCCGTGAATATGTCGGCACACAGACCGTTACAGAAGCGTTTGTCCCGATTATCTCCGAGGATATTCGGAAGAAGATTGCCGAGGGCGACACCTTCGACAATGAGGGGCTGTCCGCTTAGAATGTACGCAATGGGACATGAAAACAGATAGGACAGATACGGAGGTTTTACAGTATGGCAGGAATCAAAGAAGAAAAGAAAATCTATTTAGTCGGCATTTATTGCCGCTTATCTAAAGACGATGGTACGGATAACGAGAGTGCGAGCATTGCGACACAGAAATCCATCCTCACGGATTATGTGAAAAAGCAGGGATGGCACATAGCAAAAACGTATGTGGACGATGGTTATTCTGGTACAAATTTCCAAAGACCAAGTTTCCAGAATATGATAAAAGACATTGAAAGCGGTCTGATAAACTGCGTGATTACGAAAGATTTATCCCGTCTGGGGAGAAACTATCTTGATTGTGGGTTATATCTGGAAGTTTTCTTCCCAGAGCATAACGTGAGGTATATAGCGGTCAATGACGGCGTAGATACCTTGAATAAATCTGCTATGGACATCACGCCTTTCCGCAACATTTTAAACGAAATGTATGCCGCTGACATATCTGTTAAGATAAAATCGGCATATCGGGCGAGGTTTCAACAGGGGAAATTCATGGGAACTACCGCCCCTTATGGCTATATCAAAGACCCTGCCGACCACAACCATCTGCTGATAGATGATAAAGTGGCACATGTTGTAAAAGAGATATTCGACCTTGCATTAAAAGGGAATGGAGTTGCCAAAATTTGCAGACATCTTAATAAACAGCATATCCTACGCCCTGCCGCTTATGCGGCGGAGCGTGGCGAAACAGGCTTTGAACGTCATTTTGAGGGGAACGAGGACAAACGCTATATTTGGAGTGGGAACAGCGTGAGGAGCATTTTAAGAAGCCCGATATATGCGGGAAATCTTGTAGGCTACAAACGGATTGCCGCCAATATGAAAAGCAAGAAACGCCCCTCTAAGCTGCCCGAAGAATGGGAAGTGATACCCAATACCCATGAGGGAATAGTCACGCAGGAGGAATTTGATATTGTCCAACAGCTTATTACAAGTCGTAGGCTTCCACAGAACAAGGGAGGATTTGTAAATATTTTTGCAGGCGTTATCAAGTGTGTGGACTGCGGATGTGCTCTGCGGGCAATGAACGTACACAGGAGGAAACGCCCAGAGATTATCGACTGTGTACAGTATTCATGTAATAATTATGCAAGAAACGGAAGAAGCGAGTGTAGTGCCCACAATATAGAAGCAAGGGATTTATTCAATGCCGTTCTTGCCGACATCAACTGTTTTGCGGATATGGCAGTGAATGATGAAAAGGCGGTCAGGGCCATAGAAAAGCGGCTCACGGAAACAGACCAGAGCAGGGCGAAAGCATTAGAGAAAGAACGTAAGAAGCTGAACAAACGCCTTGCGGAACTGGACAGGCTGTTTTCCTCTCTCTACGAGGATAAGGTCATGGAGCGTATTACCGAGCGGAATTTTGAGATGATGTCGGGGAAATACCAGAAAGAGCAGCTTGAAATTGAAGCAAGGCTGAAAGAGGTGACGGAAACTCTTAATGAAAGCTACGAGAAATCACGGGGAATCCGTGACTTCCTCGCCCTTATCCGAAATTATCAAGGCTTAAAAGAACTGGATGCAACAGTTATAAACGCACTCATAGACAAGATACTTGTTTCGGAGCGTGAGAAGATGGCAGACGGAACAGTGAAGCAGGAAATCAAGATTTACTATAAATTCATCGGCTTTGTCGATGAATTACATATCATACCTACAAAACGGTGGGCAGCAATGCCCGCTAAAAATTGTACGGTGTGCGGCGTTGAATATGTCCCGGGCTCTGGTGCATCAAGGTATTGTCCTGCTTGTGCCAAGAAGATACGGAGGGAGAAATCAAACGAGAGCAAACGCAGGAGCAGAGAACAGAAAAGGATAGCATGTATGAACTGTCCGCAAAAAATGACCGACTGATTTGGAACAGCGAGCCGGAAGAATTATTCGTCAGGGTAACGAAAACTCTAAAGTGGAGATTTACCGTTATGTAACAGAGCAAACCTTTGACGCATATCTTTATCAGCTTGTTGAGGGTAAGCAAAAGTTTGCTTCGCAGATTATGTCGAGCAAATCTCCCGTTAGGTCTGCCGAAGATATTGACGAAACAGCGTTATCCTATGCCGAAATTAAAATGCTTGCAACAGGCAATCCCCACATCAAAGAGAAAATGGATCTTGACATTCAGGTGCAAAAACTTCGTATGTTAAAATCAAACTTTTTATCGGAAAGATATTCTCTTGAAGACAAGGTGCTTAAAGATTTTCCTCGTGACATTGCAAGATACACATCGAGGATTGACGGCTTTATTTTGGATATAGCTACTGCAAAACAGAACCCAAAGAGTATTGCAGATACCTTTGTCGGTATGATTGTAAACGGTGTAAGGTATGACGAAAAGACAGACGCAGGTCAAGCCATAATTGATGTATGCAAGACATTATCTGACAGCAATACTTATCCTCTCGGTGAGTACAGAGGTTTCAAAATGGAAGTTCACTATGAACCGTTCAGTCATCAACACAGAGTTGAAATCAAAGGTGCAATTTCTCATCAAGGTGTGCTTGGTTCTGACCCGTTAGGCAACATTACCCGTATTGATAATGTAATTGACGGTTTAGAAAAGGTTCTTGAAAATGAAAAAGCAGAGCTTTCAAATACTCAAAAACAGCTTGAAATTGCAAAAGAACAACTCCGAAAACCATTTTCAAGAGAAGATGAACTTAAACAAAAAGAAGCACGATTAAGTGAACTTAACGCACTTCTTAATGTTGATAAAAAAGAAAATGAGATTGTTAATGATGACAACGAAGTAGTTAATGATTCTCCTCAGCGAAGTGAAATTGACAGAGAATCACGGTGAACAAAGCCGATTGTTTTAGAAATAAAGCAATCGGCTTTTATAATTTAAGGAGATGATTAAATGCTTAGCGAAGAACAACTCGACAATATGCTCTATGAAAAAATGCAGAAAGAGTATGATTCGTTTCTTGAAAAAATTAAATCCGAGCAGTCGGTAAAACCCAATCAAGCTATTGAATCGGCTTATGAAATCGTATATAAGCAAGACATTTTGTATTGCTTTGAAGATGACGATTTGAATTTAAGCTATAAAGAAAAGAAGCACTTGCTGTCAAAGAAAAGACCGCTTGAATTTCTTCATCAAGAGTGGCTTGCAACTGATTGCACTCATATGCAAATGATTCGTGATTGTATTAAGGACAGTACCGGGCACGATTTAAATTTAACACAAGAGCGAAAACAAAAGAACAGAGAGGACAGATAGCAATGCCATATATTCAACCCGATGTAGTACAAAGACTGAAAAATATTGATTTATTAACTTATCTGCAAACTGTTGAGCCGGATAATTTGGTGAAAATTTCAGCTAATGTCTACTGTACCAAAGAACACGATAGCTTAAAAATTTCAAATGGCAAGTGGATGTGGTGGTCACAAAGCGTAGGCGGATATAATGCACTTGATTATCTTACAAAAGTTAAGGGGTATAGCTTTTATGAAGCGATAAATCAACTTGCTGAAAATGATTTGACAACTTGTAGTGTTGCAAAGTCTGCTAATGAAGTGAGACACATTCCAAAACATTTGTTGCTTCCAGAATTTAGTGATACAAACGATAGGGTTATTGAGTATCTTAAAAATCAAAGAGGTATAGATATTGATGTTATCAATTATTGTATTGATAAAGGAATTATTAAAGAAAGTTTACTTTATCATAATGTAATTTTTATCGGCATTGATGAAAAGAAAATTCCACGATATGCATCGTTTAGAGCTACTAACAGTAAAAGAATTTTAGGCGATTGTTCAGGTAGTGATAAAACATATTCGTTTCGTATTTGTGATGTGAATGATAATGCAATACATCTTTTTGAAAGTGCTATTGACCTCTTATCTTATGCAACTTTGATTAAATGTAAAGGTTTCGATTTTACCGAGTATTCCTTAATTTCATTGGCGAGAGTGTACCAGCCGAAAAGAAATGTTTCTGAAAGCAAGGTGCCTATAACTCTTTCAAACTATTTAAAAAAACATTCGAATACTAACAAAATAATTCTTCATTTTGATAACGACAGGGCAGGAAGACTTGCTACTGAAGCTTTAAAATCAATACTGCCGAAAGACATTGAAGTGGTAGATAGTTCACCTGTTTATGGTAAAGATGTCAACGATTATTTGTGCCACATCAAAGGGATAAGTCGAAATATGAATGAAGATATTGAAAGAAATTAGTACAGGCAAAAGTGTCTGTACAGTCTTAGCGAGCAGAGCGTTTGTGTACACAAACACTGATACTCGTTAGGGAAAGCCCTAATACCCTCGGAGGATGACACTATGAAAATTTTATTGTTTACAATCGGTTTAATTATAGGTGGTCTGTTCGGGATTGTCACAATGTGCCTTGTGCAGATTAACCGTAACACAGAAGAAGTATTAAAAAAGGAGGACGATATTTATGAAAAGGAAATCTAAAAATGAACAGGAATATAAATAGGCATTTTCGTTTTAGTGAATCCGAGAATGATGAACTAAAGCGTAAGGCGAAAATTGCAGGCTTGTCCGATTCAGCTTTGGTGCGACTTTTAATCAAAGGGTATGTGCTAAAGCCGAAGCCTGACAAAGAATTATATGATGCACTTAAGGAATTATCAGCTATCGGAAATAATCTTAATCAATTATCGGTAAAGGCTAATTCGTTAAATTTCATTGATACACCAATGTTTAAAGAACTGCAAAAAAAGACAACTGCTTTATACGATTCAATCTTTGAAAAATATTTTAAAACTGATAGAGATGATGAACAATGGCTGTAACGAAATTGTGGACTGTAAATAGCAGACTTGATATGGTTTTAAACTATGCTAAAAATCCTGATAAGACAGAAGTACCTCAATATACCAATAAAGAGTTACAGGCACTTAAAGATGTTCTTGAATATGCAAAGGATGAAGAAAAAAACGAAAAGCAATTCTATGTTTCAGGTATTAATTGCAATCCTTACAAAGCAAGAGAACAGTTTGTAATAGTCAAAGAACAATACGATAAACTTGACGGTATTCAAGCCTATCACGGATATATGAGTTTTAAAGAAAATGAGGTGACTCCTGAACTTGCACACGAAATAGGTTTAGAGTTTGCAAAACGAGTTTGGGGCGATAAATTTCAAGTGGTTGTTACAACTCATCTTAACACTAAGCACTTGCATAATCACTTTGTTATAAATTCAGTATCATTTGTTGATGGTAAACGGATGCATGGTAAAGAGCAAGTGTGGTTTAAGTTCAAGGATGTTGCAGACAAAGTATGTAAAGAGTATGGCGTATCAGTTGTTGAAAAGGCAGAACGCAATCGTGACCCTGATTATCTGACAATGAAGGATAAAGCCGGTATGCCTACTCGATATAATCTCGTTAAGTCTGCTATTGATGAAGCAATCAGTGTCAGTACTAATATGCGTGAGTTTGAAAAATGCCTTTTGAAAATGGGTTACAAATATGATTTAAGCCCTAATCACAAGTATTGGACTGTGATTCCAAAAGGATATAACAAACCTATTCGTTTATACCGGCTCGGTGAGGAATATACCAATACACGAATAAGAGAAAGAGTGGTTGAAGAAAAGATTATTCTTAAACCATTTGTAAGATTCAGTTATCAAACACCTGTGCACAATGAACAGTTTGATATTCGTAGAGTAAAAGGCAGTTTATATAACTTATATCTCTATTACTGTTATAGGTTTGGATATTTTGATAAGTCTGAACAAAAACAGAATCCTAATCGACTTCATTATCTTCTCAAAGAAGATTTAATGAAAATTGATTTGTATTCAAAGGAAGCAAAACTGCTGTATCAACATCATATTGATACAGTCGAACAGTTGGTTTCATATAAAGAGTCGGTATTAAAAGAGATGTCAAATCTTACCGATAACAGAAAACACCTGAAAATCAAAATAAGAAGAGTAAACATAAGTGAGGTTGAACTGTTAAATTGCAAAGAAGAAATATCTCTTATTACCGATCGGCTTAAAGAACTCCGAAATGAGATTAAACTATGTGACGATATTGGTCAGCGTTCACACATTATTGAAGATAATGTTGAACGAATCGTCAGAGATGATAAAAGAAATAAAAATAAGGAGGAACGAACAAATGAATAGCTCCGGAGAAGCCGCTGAACAGGTTGTACGCTTGTATCTTGAAGGCGTTGAGGTTGCAGCAAAAATTACTGGAGAGGCTGCACGAAATGTAACAGCTCTGCTGATTGCCGCACTGAAACAACCTGATAAAAGCAAATGTAAAACACGCCTTTCAAAAATGCTTAAATCAGGAAAAGAATTAAAGGTGTTTTCAATACCGCAAAAGTATTTGGAAAAGTTTACTAAAGCTGCAAAAAAATACGGCGTTCTTTATACGGTCCTAAAAGATAAAACGGTTAAATCTGAAAATGCCCCGATTGATATTATTGCAAGAGCTGAGGATGCTTCAAAAATTCAACGCATTATTGAGCGATTTGAACTTTCAAATGTTGATAAAGCATCTATTATAAGTCAATCTGAAAAGGAACTTACAGAACAAGCTAAAAAAGAAAAACAGGTTCCTGAAAAGGACAAGTCAGACATTGTAATTGAAAAGGCTATGCAAACTGCTGTGGCTAAAGAGGAGACTGAAAAGTCAAACCCCGATGTAGCAAAGACGGACAAAGGCCCTCCGTCAGAGCAAAACTCAAAAGACCGACAGACATTATCTGATAAGGGCGTTGCTAAAAAGCCTTCTGTTCGTGAAAAACTTGATGAGTATAAGCGACAGGCTGATAAGCAAAAAGAATTAGATGAGTCTGTTAAGGACAGGAGTGTTGATATTAAATCAACTCCCAAAACTCCTAGCCAAACGGTTCATCAAGAGCCGATTAAGAAAAGAACGATTAAGGAGAGATTATTATGACAAATTACAAATCAAAGCAAAGTCGTAATTTGAACGGTAAAAAGTATTCCAAAGAGGAGTATTCAGCTTATAAAGAAAAAGAGCGAAATGATGTTTATGCTCTTGTCGATGAGGCTATTTCAAAGCTTGTTGACAGACCGGATGAATTCAAAGCATATCTTGACACTCAATCAAAATTCGATAGGTATTCTGTTGCTAATGCTTTGCTTATCAAAGAACAATATCCTAACGCCATTCAGTTAAGAGACTATAAAGAATGGGGAGAGAGTGGTGTTCAAGTAAAGAGGGGTGCAAAGAGTATTTCAATTCTTGAACCTATTGAATATACACGAAAAGATGGTTCAAGTTGTGTGACTTACAAAGTAAAAAAAATGTTTGATGTGTCACAAACTAATTCACACTATCGTATGACAAAATCCGTAAACCGTGATGCGACTAAACTTGTTAAAGCACTTCTTGAAACAAGTAATATTGATTATCAGGCTATTGAGCATATACCTGATGACAGAGCTGCCTTTTTTGATACAGAAAGTGCAACGCTCTATATCAAAGTTGGTGTAGGTGACGCCACAAAACTTTTTCAAGAAGTTGCAAGCGAACTTTCACTTGCAGAGATTTTCTTCAATTGCGATAGCTTTAATAGAATTGACGCACAGTTTTCGGCAGATTGTGCTTCATATATGATTTGCAAAAAGTATGGTGTCGATGTTAAGGGTATTGATGTTGATAAAACTCCATTACGTTGGAGAACAATGGAACATAAAGATATTCGTGAGGAACTTACGATGGCTCGTGACTCTCTCAATGAACTTAATACTAAACTCTATTTTGAACTTAATAAAGATAGAGATTCGAGGGAGCAACAAGAACGCTGATGAAAAAGCACTATATCGTTTTTAATGAGGACGAGCAAGGTATTATACTTAGGTCACTTAATGATTTGAAAAATGAAATTTCTAAATCAGACGATATGGCTGACGCAGTAAAAGCTGTGAACGAGCTGATAATTAAGGTTGGTAATGCACCGATAAAGAAATTTAAAATGGTTGAAAGAACCGATGAGAGATAATAAAAAATCTGCCATTGTAGCCTTTGTTATAGGAATTATTCCTGTGATTTGGATTGCACTTTTAATTGCACCTAATCTTGACGGTGGTATTATTAGCATTATCGGTTCATTATCATCAGCGTTTCAAAGCCCATTTAAAGTCTCGTTGTGCAAAAACAGTTTCAAATCTGTTATAACTCTGCTTATGGCTTACGGATTAACAGTAGGAGTAGTTCTTAGCAGCATGCGAAATTATCGCAGAGGGGAAGAACACGGTTCTGCAAAATGGGGTAAAGTAAAATCCGTTGCTAAAGCATATATACAACAACCATATAGTCAAAATAAGATTTTAATTCAACAAGTTATGATTGGCTTAAAAGCAAGAAAGCATAGAAGAAATCTTAATGTTTTGGTATGTGGCGGTAGTGGCTCAGGCAAAACATTGTTTTATGCTAAGCCAAATATTATGCAATGCAATACCTCAATGGTAATTCTTGATTGCAAGGGAGAAATATGCAGGGATACAGGTTCATTACTGATTGAAAATGGCTTTAAGGTTAGAGTTCTTGACTTAATCAATATGGACAGAAGTCACTGTTATAATCCATTTAACTACTTGACTTGCGATAACGATGTACAAAGACTTGTAACTAATCTGTTCAAAAGCACTCAACCCAAGGGTTCAACATCACAAGATCCTTTTTGGGACACAGCAGCTCAAATGCTTTTGCTTGCATTGGTGTTTTACTTATGGTACGAAGCACCCGAAGATGAACAGAATTTTGCTATGGTTATGGAAATGATTAGATATGCTGAGATTGACGAGGATATTGAATATTATGAAAGTCCTCTTGATCATCTTTTTAATGAACTTGAAAAAGAAAACCCTAATCACATAGCTTTGAAGTATTATCGTAATTATCATAGTGGTTCGGCAAAAACACTAAAGTCTATTCAGATAACTCTTGTTTCAAGACTTGAAAAGTTTAACCTTGAAAGTCTATCTTTGTTGACCTCTTGCGATGAACTTGAACTTGATAAAATGGGTGAAGAAAAAACTGCATTGTTTGCGATTATTCCCGATAATGACACAAGTTTTAATTTCCTTGTTTCAATTCTTTACACTCAATTATTTCAGCAACTCTTTTATACTGCCGATTCTGTTTACAGAGGGGAACTTCCTGTTCATGTTCATTTTATTATGGACGAGTTCGCTAATGTAAGTCTTCCCGATGATTTTGACAAGATTTTGTCTGTGATGCGTTCAAGAGGCGTTTCTGTGTCAATTATTATACAGAATATGGCACAACTTAAGGCTTTGTTTGAAAAACAATGGGAGAGCATTGTGGGTAACTGTGATGAGTTCCTTTATCTCGGCGGTAATGAGCAATCAACACATAAATATGTTTCCGAGCAACTCGGTAAGGAGACAATTGATACCAATACTTATGGCAAATCATTAGGTCGTAATGGCTCATATTCAACTAATTATCAAATTAGTGGCAGAGAGTTGATGACACCGGATGAAGTGAGAATGCTTGATAACAAAAAGAGTATTCTTTTTATTCGAGGAGAACGACCGATAATTGATGACAAATACAACACATTTAAACATCCTAATTTCAAGAGAACAGAAGACGGTGGTGCCGAACCGTATATTCACGGTACCGTAAATAAGGATGTTGCAACGATTTCTGTTACTGAAGTTGTTACTTCAAATCAAAAGGCAGATGCAGTAGTAGAAGCAAGTAACTATGAACTTCTTACAGAAGAACAATTATAAGAAATATTTAATGTTTAATGGAGGTTAAATTATGAAAAAACTCGATAAAAAGACAAAACATCTTAATACACATAAAGAACCGGCAGGCAAAGGTGTAAAGGCTATTTTTGGTATTTATACTTTTGTTGTGGCTATGTTTTGCATGACTATTACAGCGTATGCAGATGGTGACCCGATTGCTGTGGTAAGTAATCTTTCGACATTTATATTCGGCCTTATTCGTGCAATAGGTCTTATTCTTCTTGGCTTTGGTATTGTACAGGTTGGCTTATCTCTTAAATCTCACGATCCGTCACAGAGAGCTAACGGTTTTCTTACTCTTGCAGGTGGTATTATTATTACTTTTGCAAAAGAAATTCTTGATCTTATCACAGGATAAGCGGCTTTTTATGGTAGGCTTGTATATCAAGCCTACCTCTTACGGGAGGTGATTTTATGTCAGATAATTGGGTTGTTCAAAACCTTGAAAATGCTCTGGAGACTTGGAATGATAAGTTGTCAGAAATTTGGTCATTGCTAACGCAGTCACCGCAGGATTTCAAAGGTGGAAGTATTTGGGATATGATGGTGAATATCAACGGAGCAGTACAAGCTGTTGGATTTGCTTTGCTTGTTCTATTTTTTGTTGTAGGAATGGTTAAAACTTGTGGTTCATTCGCTGAGGTTAAAAAGCCTGAACACGCTTTGAAACTGTTTGTAAGGTTTGCAATTGCGAAAGGTCTGGTTACCTATGGTATGGAACTTATGCTTGCATTATTTGATATTGTTCAGGGGATTATCAGTACGATTATGACAACATCGGGGTTGACGAGTACAAGTGATACAACATTGCCTAATGAGCTTGTAACGGCTATTGAAAGTTGTAATTTCCTTGAGAGTATTCCTTTGTGGGCGGTAACTTTGATTGGTAGTTTACTTGTAAGCGTTTTATCGTTTGTAATGATTCTAACTGTGTATGGACGATTTTTTAAGTTGTATATGTACACAGCATTAGCACCGATACCACTTTCAACTTTTGCCGGCGAGCCTACTCAAAATGTTGGCAGGTCATTTATTAAATCATATTGCGGAGTTCTGCTTGAAGGTGCTGTAATTGTACTTGCGTGTGTTATATTTTCATTATTTGCATCAAGTCCGCCTGAAGTAGATACAAATGCTGCGGCAGTAACTATGGTATGGAAATATATTGGCGAACTTGTGTTCAATATGTTGGTGCTTGTAGGTTCTATTAAAATGGCAGACAGAACTATACACGAAATGATGGGACTATGAGAGAGGTAAGCGTTTTATGAGAGTACAAATAAATAATGAGATTCGTGATTATAGCGAATCTATCTTTTTTGGTTTGAATTTGCGTCAGCTAATTTTTTCTGCCCTTGCTTGTGGGGTGGCAGTTGGCTCATATTTTCTGTTTAGAAAACATTTGGGTATTGAAACATTATCTTGGCTTTGTATTCTTTGTGCCGCACCTTTTGCTGCACTTGGATTTGTAAAATATAACGGAATGCCTGCTGAAAAAGTTCTTTGGTGCTTTATTAAGTCGGAAATCCTTATACCTTATGAATTGTCATTTCATACAACTAATTGTTACAAAGAGTTGGTTAATGAATCTGATAAGGAGCAAAGTAAGAAAAAAAGAAAGAGAGGTAAAATAGATGAATGTATTGACTAATTTATTTAAAAGAAATAAAGGAAAATTTACTGTTCCTAAAAGTGTTCAAGACACTGTTCCGATAAAGGAAGTATATGCCGATGGCATGTTTCTTGTTGGAGAAAAACAATATTCTAAAACATATCAGTTTACGGATATTAACTATTCTGTTGCGAGTGATGAAGATCAGAGAGATATGTTTCTTGATTATTCGAGTTTTCTCAATTCTTTTGATGACGAGGCAATAACTAAGATAACGATTAACAACCGTTCTATCAGTCGTAAAGATATAGAAAATGATATTGTTATACCTTATGTTCAAGATGAACTTGATGGCTTTCGCAAGGAATATAACGATATGCTAATTGATAAAGCAATGAGTGCTAATTCGTTGGTGCAGGAAAAGTATATTACTGTAACAGTTAATAAAGATAATTACGAGGAGGCAAAGGTGTACTTTTCTCGTATTGAAACAGAATTTGCTGCTCGTCTTAAAAAACTTGGCAGTAAACTCATTGACCTTGACACAAATGACAGACTTCATATTCTTCACGATTTTTATAGAATTGACGAAGATGAACCTTTTAATTTTGACATGAACTTAATAAATAAAAAAGGTCATAGTTTTAAGGATACAATTTGTCCTGATTCTTTTGAGTTTAAGCGTGATTATTTCCGTATGGGAGATAAATACGGTAGAGTTATTTTTCTTCGTGATTATGCTTCTGGAATTTCTGATAGATTTATTTCGAAGCTAACTTCTATCAATAAAAATTTGATGCTTTCGATTGATGTTGAGCCTGTACCTGCTCATAAAGCTTCAAACCAAGTTGAAAAGGTGCTTTTGGGTATAAATACGGAAATTACCAATTGGAAGCGTAAGCAATCTTCAAACGGCAATTACGGAGCAGATGTACCTTATGATATGACGTCAAGAAAAGAAAAAGCAGAGGACTTACTGCACGATATTAATGATAGGGATCAAAGAATGTTTCTTTGTGTACTTACTATGGTTATTGTTGCTGATTCTATGGAACAGCTCAATATGGATACAAAGTCTATATATATGATTGCCCAAGGAGAAAATTGTCAAATGGGCAAGCTTACATTCCAACAGTACGATGCACTTAAAACAGTGCTTCCTGTCGGTGTGCGTGATGTAGATTGTTTAAGAACATTAACGAGTGAATCACTTGCGGTTCTTATGCCTTTTAGGGTACAGGATATTAAACATAAGCACGGCGTGTATATGGGCGTTAATCCAATTAGTAAGAATCTTATTCGTGTTGACAGAGGCGAACTTCTTAACGGTAATGGCTTTATTCTTGGTGTTTCAGGTGGTGGTAAATCATTCGCAGCCAAGCAGGAAATGATTAACTACATTCTTTCAACCGGAGCAGATATTATCACTATTGACCCTGAAAGAGAGTATTCGCCGCTTGTAAAGGCTGTTGGTGGAGAAGTTATTCCGATTTCTCCTACATCAAAATATCACATCAATCCTATGGATATTAACAAGGAATATAGTGATAATGCTAATCCAATTGCATTTAAAAGTGATTTTATGATGTCGCTATGTCAGCAAATTATGGGCTATGATGGCGTTTCTCCTGCTATTGAATCTATTGTAGACAGATGTACAAGTATCGTTTTGAATGAGTATATTTCAAATGGATATAAAGGAACAGTACCTACACTTATTGATTTTAGAACTGTTGTTCTTGAACAGCCTGAGCCTGAAGCAAAGGTACTTGCACTTGCTCTCGAAAGATTTACGGAAGGTAATCTTAACACCTTTGCTCAACAGACAAATGTCGATATAGATAATCGTTTTATTTGTTATGACATTCTTGATTTGGGCAAAAAGTTAATGCCTGTCGGTATGCTTATTATTCTTGATAGTATTTTTAACAGAGTTACAGCTAATAGGGCAAAAGGCAAGAAAACCTATATTTTTATTGATGAGATTTATCTTTTGTTTCAATATGAGTATAGTGCTAACTTTCTTGAGGTGCTTTGGAAGCGTGTTCGTAAGTATGGGGCATATGCTACCGGTATAACACAGAATGTTGAGGATTTGCTTCGTAGTCCGACAGCAAGAACCATGCTAGCAAACTCTGAACTTGTTGTTATGCTCAATCAAGCAGCAACGGATAGAATTCAACTTGCAGAGCTTCTTGGTATTTCAGATGAAGAATTGAGATATATTACTAATTCAGAAGTTGGTCACGGACTTCTGAAAATCGGTAGTTCAATAGTACCTTTTGAAAATAAATTCCCGAAAAACTCTTTATACAAACTTATGTCAACAAAGCCGGGAGAGGAATAAATCTCTCTTGGTTAATATTGATGCATTTTTGAAAAACTATATTTGACAAATGAATGTTTCAAATGTATAATATTACGAAAATAGGTGATTTGCACCAAATTTCGTAACGGGGTATAAGACAAATGGAAATCAACAGAGATTTATATTTAGAAAAGCTTATTAAGAGAAGAAATAACGGAATGGTTAAAGTTATCACCGGAATCAGAAGGTGTGGTAAATCATATCTTCTCTTTAAAATTTATAAAGAATATCTTGTTTCTGACGGAGTTAATCCTAAAAACATAATAATGGTTGCTCTTGATGATATTCGTAACAAACCACTTCGTGACGCAATGAGTTTGTATAACTATGTTAGCGAAAAAATAACCGATGATGAGCAATATTATGTTTTTCTTGATGAAATTCAATTTGTCGATGATTTTTCCGATGTGATTAACGGGTTGACTCATATAGATAATATTGATATTTATGTAACAGGCAGTAACTCTAAATTCTTATCTACCGATATTTTGACTGAATTTAGAGGCAGAGGTGATGAAATAAAGGTATATCCGTTAAACTTTTCTGAATATTGCTCTGTTTATGACGGAACGGTAAGTGAAGCATGGAAAGATTATTATACCTACGGAGGTATGCCGTTAATATTTTCTTGTGCAGATGATGAAGCCAAGTCAAACTATTTAGTCAATCTCTTTAAAAAAGTATATATCAGTGATATTATTGATAGAAATAATATTAGAAATGATATAGAGTTTGAAAATTTAGTTAATGTTTTAGCATCATCTGTCGGTTCGTTAACCAATCCCAAAAAGCTTTCTAATACTTTTAAAAGTGTATCAAACAGTAATGTTTCTGATAAAACATTAAAGCAATATATTGATTATCTTCTTGACGCATTTATGTTAGAGAAAGCAATGCAATATGATGTTAAAGGTAAAAAATATTTGGAAACTTTAACTAAATATTATTTTGAAGATGTCGGTCTGAGAAACGCACGACTTGATTTTAGGCAACAAGAAGAAAATCATATTATGGAAAATATTATTTTTAATGAGCTTAAAATCAGAGGCTATCGTGTTGATGTCGGTGTAGTTGAAGTTTGGGAAAATAATTCAAAAGGTGCAAGAGAACATAAAAGGTTAGAAGTAGATTTTATTGCTAATAAGGGTAATAATAAATATTATATTCAGTCTGCTTTTGCTATGGAAACACCGGAAAAAGAGAAACAAGAAAAACGCTCTCTTGAAAAAATTAACGATAGCTTTAAAAAAATAGTTGTGGTTAAGGATGATATAAAACTAAAAAGAGACGAAAACGGTATTGTTACAATGGGAATTTATGAGTTCCTATTAAACACTAATAGTTTAGATTTATAAAACAAAAAGATGTTTGCTTAATTTAAAGCAAGCATCTTTTTTTATGGAGGTAAAATATGAAACGAGCTGTTTGCTTAATCCTTATGGTTGTATCTCTTGTTGTTACATGCATTTGTGGTATTAAGTTATATAACGAATATCACGATGATAGGGTACAAGAGCAACAATTTGAAAAAATATTAGAGTTTATTGATGAAGATACTGAAATTGTTGATACCGATTGCAGTAATCATTTGGATGAACTTTACACAAAAAATAACGATTTTGTCGGTATGATTAAAATACCAAACACAAATATAAATTATCCTGTAATGGAATCAAAGAACCACCCTAATTATTATTTGTATAGAAATTTCAACAAAGAATACTCACGATATGGAACACCGTATATTCAAGAAAATTGCGAGCTGAATAAATCAGATAACACAATTATCTACGGTCATAATATGAAAACAAAGCAAATGTTTCACGATTTGACTATGTATTCAAGTGAGTCTTTCTATGAATCGCATAAGTATATCTATATTACAACAAAAGATAAGCAATATTCTTATGAAATTATTGCTACTATTAAAACTGTTGCCGATAGCAACAGTTTTAATTATTCGGATTTTGTAAACTCAAGCGATGAAACAGAGTTTAAGAACTTTGTTGATAAATGCAAGGAACTATCGCTATACAACATAGATTGTTTAGCAAAGTATGGCGACAAACTTATCACCCTGTCAACGTGCGAGTATTCAAAAGATAACGGTAGATTTATTGTTGTAGCTAAAAGAATTTGAGGTGGTGTTATGGCTGATATTAAAGAGGTTGCAAAACAAACAATAAAGACGATTGATAAAGTATCAATAGCCCAAGAGAAAATTAAAGATATTGGCATTAAGACAAAAGAAAGTATCAAAGAAAATATTGATGCGAATAGCGAATCTCCAAGTGAATATGCTACAAATAAAACAGAAAATGTTATTTCAACAGCCGCTACAACCGCTATTTATGAGTACAATAAGGTTGGTAAAAGAAGTTTTGAAAATACAAAGCAGGATATTAAAACTCTTAAGAATCGTATGGTCGAAAAGAAAAATCAACCAAAAAAAGATGATAAGTATGTCATAAAGTTCTCTGACAATATTGAAAGCAAAACTGTTGATAAAGCAGTAGAAACAGGGAAGCAAATCAAAACAGCAAAGAAAAGTGAAAAGACTGCTCGTGAGATAAAACAAAAGCTTGTTATGAAGCGAGATTTCGCAAAACAATCAGCGAAAAGTGTAAAAAAGACTGAGGAGATAGCGAGAGAAAGTGCAAAGGAAGCATCAAAATTTGCTAAAAAAGGATTCGAAACGCTTGTTAAGATTGTAAAAGCCTCGACCAATGCCGTTAAAAGCCTTGTTTCAGCAGTAATTGCCGGTGGTTGGGTATCAGTTATGATTATTATTGTTCTATGCCTTGTGGGTGCTATTGCCGGTTCTATGTACGGAATATTTTATTCAGGTGAGGATAACGGCGCAGGTTCAAATATAAGAACAGTAGTGCAAGAAATGAATGCTGAATTTGATAATCAAGTTAATGCAGTTAAAACAAGTGGTTCTTATGATTCTGTTGAAATAAACGGTACAAAAGCAAATTGGAAAGATGTACTTGCTGTTTTTGCAGTTAAAACAACATCTGATGTTGCAAATCCTCAAGAGGTGGTTGTAATGGATGATACGAAGAAAGGTTTATTGTCTACTATCTTTTGGGATATGAATAAAATATCGTCCAAGACAGAAAACCGTACGGAAACAAGAAAAATTGAAACTACCGATGAGCAGGGCAACGTTATAACAACAACCGAGGATGTTGTAATAAGTGTATTGGTTATCACAATCGAAAGTAAAACTGCGATTGATATGACGGCGGAGTATTCTTTTACAAATATGCAAAAAGAATATTTAAACGAATTGCTTGACGATAGTAATAATTTGTTGTGGAACTCATTGATTTATAATGTTGGTATTTCGGGTGGCATAGATATTGGCGATATGAATTTTGACAATGAAACGGTTAATGAGCAACAAAAAAAGATTGTTGCAGTAGCCACTAAATACGCCGATTACGGTATTTTGGCAAGTTCGGGCTACTGTCAGGCGTGGGTTGCAGATGTATATCAAGTTGTTACAGGTTCAAGAGGCTCGGCTCATTGCGCCTTATGTGCGGCAGATATGTGGGCAGTATCAAGCGACTTTTCTCAAATTCCTGTTGGGGCAACCGTATATGGCTATGCTTCAAATCCATTTGGGCATGTCGGTATTTACATTGGTAACGGTCAAGTAATACACAATCTTTCAGGAACAGTAAAGGTGCAATCTCTTGAAAACTGGGTTAAAGACTTCAAAGGCTTTGCTTGGGGTTGGGAGAATGGAAATCATTTTAAATAAAATGCTAACTGAATGAATTGATTTATTAGATAAATAAAAAACGATGAGTGTAGATAAAATCTATAACTCATCGTTTTTATTATTTATGCTTTTGATTTATATAGTATCAACAATCATTGTAACCTTGATGTTTTGAATTATAAATTATAATACAAACATTTCGTAGAGTATTCTCCTTTACGAAAGAAAATTATATCAAAATACATTTATAATTATACTTAGTGTTGTCGGATTTGTCAAGATGTCAAACAAAGGACATCAAAAAAAGTCGAAAATAAATATATTGTATGTCAAATTCTTTGTGTATTATGATTTTTAGATACGAATTTATTTTCTTTTTTTCGTCAAATTGTCCGTCAACAAATAAAAAAGAAAGGGTGAACGCTATGGCAAGGACTGGCGAAAATATTTACAAAAGAAAGGACGGAAGATGGGAAGCAAGGTATATATCATCGTATAATGCAGATGGAAAAGCAAAGTATACGTATTTGTACGCTCGGACTTATGCAGAAGTAAAAACAAAGCTAATTAGAAATCAAAATCTTGTTGAAACAAAACTTGAATCAGAAAAAAACAATAATGGAGAAAAATATGAATTTTGGTTGTTTGGATGGTTACGTTCAAAAAAAATCGGAATAAAGGATTCAACTTATATTCGATATAAAAATGTAATTGAAAAACATATCAATCCTGAACTTGGTAAATATCCTATCAATAAAATCAGTACACCGTTAATGGAAAACTTTGTTTCCAATAAGTTAAACAGCGGTAGACTTGATGGAAAGGGTGGTCTATCTCCCAAGACAATGTCGGATATGTTAACTATAATTAAAGAGTCTTTCAAATATGCCCAAACTGCAGGCGTTATTACAATATGTCGCTTTGATGGAATTAATTTCAAACGAAACTCCCAAGAAATGCGAGTATTGAGCATATTTGAACAACAACAATTACTTTCAATTTTGTTTGAAAATTTTGACAGATATAAATTGGGCGTTTTTATATGCCTTTACACAGGAATACGCATAGGCGAATTGTGTGCGTTGCAATGGAAAAATATATCATTTAATGAAAAAACAATTGTTATCGAGAATACAATGCAACGACTTCAAAACGACGATCCTAATTCCATATTCAAAACAAGGATTATTATTACCGAGCCGAAAAGTAAAGCATCTTTAAGAACAATTCCATTGCCCGATTTTGTACTTAAAGTAATTAAGCCATTTGTTGCTGCCCCTAATGCCTATGTTTTGTCAGGAAAATGTAAATCAATAATTGAGCCAAGAACAATGCAGAATAGATTTAAAACTTATTTAAAGAAAGGAAATATTGATGATGCGAATTTTCATTCATTAAGACATACGTTTGCGACAAGATGTATAGAAGCAGGTTTTGATGTGAAAACATTAAGCGAGATTTTAGGACACTCCAGTGTGAAAATCACACTTGATAGATATGTACATTCTTCAATGGAACTGAAACGAAGCAATATGGAAAAATTAACACCCGTTTTGGTATAAATGTACCATTCGTCGTCAATATAATAGTCAAAGGAGCAAAGCAACTCTTGTAATATAAGGGGTGTTTTGCTCCTTTTCGTAAAGGAGAATACTCTACGAAAAATATTTAAAGGAAGGTTTAAATGAGTCGTAATGGCAGAAAAAACTATATGAGTTATTGGAGTTTTACTCCAGAGGAAAAGGGTCAGTTGATTGCTCGTTTAACAAAAGAACTTCCTGCACTTAGAGGGGCAGCAAATGCCACTCAGGATGAGATTGCAAATGCGATTGGAGTTTCTAGGCAAACATACAATGCAATTGAAATTCAAAAAAGAGGAATGACCTGGAATACATATATGTCATTGATATTGTTTTTTGATTATAACCCCAATACTCATTATACAATTCGGCAACTTGATGCATTTCCATATCGTTTGGATGAATGTTGGTTGTCGGGAAAAATGGAACAAGCAAATGGAGAATAGTGTATGGAAACTGAAAGCATAAGAAAAGAAATGAAAATCTTCCAGTCCTCCATCAAGAATTTAAGTGTGGGGATAAGTCGAGCATCATCTTTGTGGAAAGACGAAAAATTTTCTGAATTATCGGCTTCTGTCGGTGATGTTGCCAATAATTCTAAAAATATTATGGTTATTGGCGAAAAATGTTGTTCATCAATAGACAAGTTCGACAAGATAGCGGCAGAAAAATATTAGGAGGTAATAGTGTGGTAGATGTAACAACTGAGGCCTTGCAGACTGTAAAAAATGCCTTATCAACCTTTCAATCCGACATAAGCGGATTATCAATGAGAGCGACAGATAATGCTGATGACATTATCGAAAAATGTAAAAGTAAGATTAACCTAACCAAAACAGAGATAGCACAAGTTGAAACTCAGATTGAAATATTGAATAAGCAAATTTTGGATTTGGAAGCAAAGCTTGAACAAGCAACAAATCAGTATAAAGCTCTCCTTGCAAGAATTCCCCAATTAGAGAATAATATTCGTTCTCTTAATTCAAGAATTTCAGCATTAAATTCGCAAATTGCTTCATTGCGATCGCAACTTGCAAATACGGAAGATGATGATGAGCGTCAGCAACTTCAAGAGCAAATCAATGCTTTGAGTCAGCAAGTTTCGCAATGTGAAACAGAAAAAAGTCAATTAGAAAGTGAGTTGCAAAATTCTGAACAAATAAAGGCTGAACTTCAACAGACGATAAATTCAGCAAAATCTCAAAAAACTCAATGTGAGAGTGAACGTTCTATTCAAAAAAACAGATGCAATAATATGAAAGATAAACTCGATCGCTTAAATACTACATATAGTCGAGTAGAATCAGATTTGAATGCTTATGTCGCTGCAACGAAAAAATTTGAACAAAGCACTTCTGAAAAGACTCAAAGTAACACAAACGCAGTTGAAAAATGTATAGAAAGTATAGAACAGTATCTTTCTACATCAGTATAATTGTTTTAAGGCTGAGCCTTTAACAAATAAATAAATAAGTTAGGAGGTCTAAAAATGGCAAGCGGTGTATCTGTTGAAAGTGCAGCTATTCAAGGAGGTATTGGTTGTTGTAAAACATCAATTCACGAATTGGAAAGTGCTTCTAAGAACCTGCAAAGAAGTTATCAGCAAGCCGGATCAGGTGGTTGGAAAGATCAAAAGTATGCTGCATTGGGCGGTATTGTTGAAGAATGCTGTAGCGCATTAACAAAGCCTATAAGCGAATTGCAAGAGTGTATGAGTAAACTTAATGATTTGCTTAAAGCGGTTGGTGAATATGAACAAGTTAATCTGTAAGGGAGGTACAAAATATGGCAGTAAAAGCTTCTCCTGAAACGATTAGGGAGATGAAAAAAGATATTTCCAACACTATAAAGGACATTGAACGAATTAGTAGTGGAATTAAGTCGGGAATGTCTGCTACATCAAATTGGGATGATGCTCAGGCAGCACAGTTTAATATGTTAATGCAACAGATCGCAAGATTAACTGCAACACCTATTGATACGCTGAATTCAGCATTACCTAAATTAGAAAAGCTGGCTCAATCTTTAGACCAGTATAATAAGGTGAGATTTTAATTTAAGGAGGAAGAGTAATAATGGAAAATGAATTAAATAATGTTAATCAGGATAATGGTGTACCTGTATTTACATCACCTACGCCAACTTTTGAGCCACCAAAAGAGGCAAAGCCACAATTTAATGGTCCTGCATGTTATTATCACAAAGATGAGCCTGCGGTTGCAAAATGTGCAAGATGCGGAAAGTATATTTGTCAAGATTGTTTTGATAATTATGGTGTGACTAGTGGTGATTATGCTGGTAAGGCACTTTGTTATGATTGTTGTCAAACGCTGGTTGCCGATAATGTTAGAGATCTTACAAAAAATAAAAATAAAATTAAATTACAGTTTATTGTTTCTATTGTCGGTATGATTATAGGACTTATTGGCGGAATTGCATTAGGTAGTTCTTTAGACGCTGAGGGAGCAGGATTAATTATTTGGGCAGTTATTGGTATAGGCGTTGGTGGCGTACTTTTAAGTGCATTAAAATGTTTCTTTTCACTTATTTGGGATGTTATTAAAATTGCAGTTTCTGGTAACTTTGGTTTTTTAACCGTTCTTTCCATAATTTGGAACATAATTAAACTTATTTTTCAATCTTTGTATTATACGATATCAAATACTATTTACTACATAAAATACATAAAGCAAACCTCTGGTTTTATTGAATCAGACTCCGCAGCACTTCAGGAAATGGCTGATTATATGGAATATACTATGATTAGAAATCAAAATAGAGGTGTCGATATTGAAACACTTCTTAACCAAAAGAGTGAACTTGCTGATAACTCATATGCTCAAATGGTACAAGAAAAGGGTGAAGAGGGAGCAGAAGCCGCTCTTAGAGAATGTGTTGCAACTATTAACGAAAATGGCGAAATTATTAGAAGCTTCCATGAAGCAGGCAGAAGAAATGCTGCTTAACATTCAAAATTTAAAACAATTTAAGGGAGGAATTATTTATGGATAATGATGCAGTAGCTGAAAGAAGAAGAGCATTAGCAGAAGCTTTACGTAGTGGCGAGCCCGTAGTTGTAACGGCAAGTGGTGAAGTTGAAAAAAAGGATGATGCTGTAGATCAAGGATTGTCTGGAATTCAAGTTCCCGATGGTAAGTTAGCATAAGGAGAAAATATATGGCTTATTATTGGTATCAAAGTGATCCGCAGCTCTATCAAATGGAAGTTGCGGCAATGAAAAAATTTTTTCCATCATTTACTATTAATCAATTACAAGATGGTTCGGGTAGATTGTATTGGCGAGGTAAGGTTCAACCTACTGGCGAAGGCGGTATGGTTTGGGATATTATGCTTATTTATAAGAATACACACCCACATGTTGGGAGTGCAAACGAATACGGTGGAACCGTTCAGATCCTTCCTTTAAGTCCAAGACTTAAAGATGTTGCAGATAAAATAATGCCAAGTGTTATGGCTACATATAATAACGATTATGATGAAGTTTGTCGCAGAGGCTTTGGTCTTGGACTGCCTCATATTTACAGAGATCAGTTTGGTAGAAATGAGGAATATTTTATTTGTACTGCTGATCCAAAATATTTCAAGGGTGATATGACACAATCTACTTCTGCTGCATCAGCGTTAAGTTGGGCTTGCAAATGGATTATTCTTTGTGAGATGTGGTTAAACGGTGAAATTGGTGATGATGTCGCTATGGAAGGCAACTATTAATGCCTTGACCTCCAAACTCTCTTGCAAAAGCAATGAGGGTTTGGAGGTTTTATTTTAGGCTGGAGGTTTAAAATTTGAGAGTAGTATTTTCAAACAGAGCATTTGCATCTGTTTTAGCAGAAACAACTGAAAAAATAAAAACGGAAACCGGTGGTTTGTTTTTAGGAACTGTGCAAGATGATATTTGGTATATTATCGAAGCTGTAGACCCAGGACCAAAGTCAGTTTTTGAAATTGCGTATTTTGAATATGATCAAAAATATACACAACACCTGATAAATAAAATTGCTAATTTGTATGACAAACAATTGTCTTTAATCGGTTTATGGCATCGCCATCCTGGATCTTTTGATCAGTTTTCATCAACGGATGATGGAACAAATACTAAGTATGCATCTATGAGAAAACAAGGTGCTATTTCGGCATTAGTCAATATTGATCCTACTTTCAGAATTACAATGTATCAGGTTGAAAGACCATGCCGTTATAAAAAAATTGCATATGATGTTGGTGATGACCTTATCCCAGATGAATTTTTAAAGTTTAAAACACCAGAGCGATTCTATTCCATTATGGACAATATCCTTCATCCACCTGCAACGAATAGAATATCAGATGAGGGGTACCATAAAGCACTCAGCTTGGCTTCTTTTATGAAGTTTATTTTACCGCAGATAGAAGATGAGGAGTGCACGGATATTGAAACAAACAATCTGCTTGGCGATGAATTAACACAAGAAAAACTAATTGATGAAATCGTAGATGATTTGACTTTTATGGCAGATACCATTGGAATTGAAGTCGCAATGTCACTCGATGACAACTATCTTACTGTCTTTCAAGAAGAAATAGATAAAACAACAAAACTGTATTTTATGTTTTCTGTTGTTAATCATGCTATTATTCTTTCTTATGTGGATAAATGTTATGTGTATCGTAGAGGATTATTTACTGACGCTTTTAAGAAAGCAAAGTCTGAGCGAGATAAGATTAAAGATGTTGATGGCAGAATGAAGCAAAAGAAACAAGTCGGAATCGTTGATTCCGTTATTAAGATAATTAGATTCAATAGAAGCGAGGAATAAGCGGATGGAAATTAAAAGACCTAAAAATTTCTTTGGAGAGGATATACCTCTTACAGTTTTTATTTCCGAAGAACAACTCCACAACAAGGAGTGTATAAATATTTATGGTAAGTATTTTGAAGATACAGGCATCTTCAATGTATTCCCTAATGAATTATCTGATCGTGGAGAATATCTTGGTGATGTTCTTCCTGAAGGTAGCACACCTTCTGCTAACGGTTTCTGTGGTGTGATTAATAATGATGAAATTGAGTTCTATTGGAGTGGAGAAAAAATTGTAACTGAGTCATATGGTTTGTACCAAAGTATTTTTTCGAGAAACAAAGGCATTCTTGAAACGGATGTTATGAAGAAAAAATGTGCAGTTATCATAGGCTGTGGCTCTGTCGGCAGTTTAGTTGCTATGGAGTTAGCAAGAGCAGGTGTTGAAAAGTATGTACTATGTGATGCAGATACTCTTGAATACCACAATGTCTGCCGCCATCAGTGTGGTATTGAAGATGTTGGTGATTTAAAAGTAAATGCTCTAAAAAGAAAAATTTTGAATATAAACCCAAAAGCCAATATTAGAACATTCGGGGGTATTATACAGAACATTCCTAAAGAAATTCTTGACGAGATGTGTACTCCGTTTGAAACCATATTTGTGGGGTGTGGCGATAACAGAACGGCAGATGTTTATGCAAACAAAATTGCTATTTATTTTGATTCAGCATTTATCTCTATTGGTTTTTGGGAAAGAGCATATGCTGGCGAAATTTTTTATCATATTCCTCATAAAAATATGCCTTGTTACAAATGTGCTTTAGGTAGTGGAGATCTTTCAGGTCGTGTTGAAGCCAATCACCACATTTATTCTAATCAGGAAAATGTTGAGAGTGTTAAGTTTGAACCAGGTATCTCTGTGGACATTAACTTTATTACAAGCATTGGTATTAAGTTAATTATTGATATTTTGAATTCTACAAATGAGGATTATATTCCTCGTTTGTTAAACAATTTAAAGCAGTATACACTCGTTTGTAACACAAGTGACCCTGCCATAGGTGGAGAAATGGTTGAAATCTTTAGTTATCCATTACAAGTGACAACTTCTCTTGTGGTCGGGTTTGGAAAAGAGTGTAACGGCGAGTGTAATTACGAATTGGAAGAAAAGTAACCCTATTCAGGAGAAAGGACAGCATATATGAAGGCTTTAGCTCAAAGTGAAATAATTTCTTTGATAACTGATTTGAATTCATTTGCTGATGGTGCTGAATCTTTAATTAACACTACTCAGACAGACTACGATAAGGATAAAAGATTACTTCGTAACAAACATGGCAGTAACTTGTCAAATTTGGATAAAAATTATAAAACAAACTGTAGTTCAGTACAAAACAAATCAAAACAAACTATTTCTGATGCCCAAAAAATACTTTCTGAAATCAACAAATTAGACGAAAAGCTTTCAAACGTTGATAAATACTACGTTAAAACAAAAAAGAAAAAAGAAGAGCTTTTATCAAATACAACGAGCGACGCTTATGATGAAGCAACCGATTATTTTAAGGCACTTGAAACGATAAAGGAAAATTTTAAAGTGCTTTATAAAAAGTATTCGGAGGATATACTTCCCGGTCTTATCAATGGGTTAAATTATCTATTTTCAAGCCAACGAAAAAAGGATTATGAAGAACTTATTATCCTAAGGAATACTGTTGCGGCATTTGTGAAAGAAATTGAAGAAATGCTACCGCAATTAACTGAAGAAAACCTTGCTGTACTTAAAGAAAATTATTTTACCCAGCGAGGCAGTATGGTAGAACGGCAGAAAAATGAATTCGCAACTTTTGAAAATAATTATTCCGCAACTTTAGATAAGGTTGCAGATAAAATTTGCACAGACCTTGACGAGGTTCTTCCTGATGAGTTTGTGGACTATTTGCGTGACATTATGGCAAACTATGCAAAGACAGTACATAAGGTAAACGCTTCAAGCAAAGTCCAAGACGAAGTGTTGAATATGTGTTATGTTGATTATCCTGTAGACTTTTTCGTTCAATCAAAGATAGTTGCATCTATCATTAAAGATAAGTGCTCAAAACTTTTGGTAAATGGTGCAATAAGACTGCCCATTATGATGTCTACAAGAAATGCACCTGTTTGGATGATTGTAAATGATAATAGCAACAATTCTATGGTACAAGCGTTTACACATTCAATAATGTACGGACTGCTTTCGTCTTGTCCGGTTGAAAAATTGACATACACCATTGTCGATCCCGAAAATCGTGGCAATAGTATTTTTCCATTCTTTGATGCAAAAAAGAAGTTGCCTGAACTTTTTGGAGAAAAAATTTATATCAGCAAAGATGAAGTTGCTGCAAAAATCAGCAAGTTGAATGAAAAAATAGAGAATATTCTTCAGGATAAACTCGGAAATCAATATGACACTATTTTTGATTACGCAAATAATACACCCGACTATGACCTTAATGTTGAGTTTATTATGCTTTATGATTTTCCGAGAGGTTTTGATGAGAGGACTCTTGCTGAACTTAGAAATGTTTTGCGGAATGGAAGTAAATGTGGAATTTACACGGTAATTTCGTATCTGCCTGATCCCGATAATACCCGTTCACGGGAATTTCAGCAAAGTTTACAATCCATAATTGACCTTTCAACGGTTATCAATCAAAACGGTGAAAGTTTTGTGTTGCGAGGACTTCCTCTCGTCTATTATACAATGCCTGACAAAATCGAATTTGCAAAGTTTTTTAGCAAATATATGCTTATCTTTGAAGGTATAAAAAATCGTGGTATTGCATTTTCACCGCTTATTAGAAAGCTCATTGAGGCAAAAGACTCTATTGAACTTGATGCTCATATTGAGCAAATTTGCGAGATGATGAAGAACTACGAAAGAGCATACGCACAAGTGCCGGAAATCAATTCTGCATTTCCCTCGTTGGTTACATTGGGTAATGTTCTGTATCCTGCTGATGTGTTTTCTGACAGCATCGGCTATCAGCATATACTTGATAAGTTTGGCACGGACCACAAAGGCAATACAGAAAACACTTCTTTTGTCGAATTGCCGCTTACTTTTGATTTGAGAAACTCGTTCAATTTGTTCCTAAATTGTCCTGAAGCAAGCAGTAAAGGTATGCTTGATTTTACTCATCATGTGATTTGGAGTTTCCTTTCGTTTATGCCTGTTACAAAGGTAAATGTATGCGTATTTGATAGTGAACAGCGAGGCAATAGCATTATTCCGTTCCTTGACTTTCGCAAACGCTCTCCTGAGACATTCGACCAAAAGATTTATACGAGTCAGGAACAGATGTATGATCGTCTGCAAAAAATCAATTCTCAGATTGATGAGTTTATACAAGAAAAATTGGGCAATAGGTACAAGGATATTCTTGACTACAACATAAATACACCAAATAGAGCCGAACCTGTGACTCTCTTGGTTCTGTATGATTTCCCAAGTGGTATGGACGGAAGAAGTATCGATCTTTTGACGAACATTTTGAGGAACGGCAATAAATGCGGTGTGTTTACGATGATTTGCTACAATCCCAATATTACTTTCTCTCGTTATGAAAGCATTGATGAGAGATTAGAGCAGATTTCAAAATTCTGCGCATCTATTGATTATAAAGAAGGACATTATGGTTTACTGCCTTATAATTTGCAGATAAACATACCAAAATCGCTCTCGTTTAATGCGACAGATGCGTTTATTGCGGATTACATTGAAAAGAGTGAAACAATCAAAAAACAGGGGCTTTCTTTTAAGGACATTATCTCTAAGGATCTGTTTTCAATGGATTCATCTAAATCATTGAAAATCCCTGTTGGCGTTGGTGACGGAGATAGTATTATTAACATTACTATCGGTGAAGGTTCTTCGCATCACGGGCTTATTGCAGGTGCTACGGGTTCAGGTAAATCCACCTTGCTTCACACACTTATTATGAGTAGTATGCTTCATTATAGTCCCGATCAACTTCACTTGTATCTTATGGACTTTAAGAGTGGTACTGAATTTAAGATTTATGAATCAGTAAAACTTCCTCATATACAACTTCTTGCGTTAGATGCAATGCAGGAGTTTGGTGAGAGTATCCTTGAAAATCTTGTTTCCGAAATGGAACACAGGGGTTCACTTTTCAAGGAAGCAGGTCAGACAAGCCTTAAAGGATATAAGCAAGCCACCGGAAAACCTTTGCCGAGAATTTTAGTTATTATGGACGAGTTCCAAATACTGTTCAATGACTCCACGAACCGCAAAGTTGCAATGAACTGTGCCGAATTAACAAAGAGAATTGTTACCGAGGGTCGTGCTTTTGGTATTCATTTGCTGATGGCAACGCAATCCACTAAGGTTATTTCCGATCTTACTTTGTCGCACGGAACGATTGAGCAAATGCGTATCCGTATCGGCTTAAAATGCGGCGAGAATGATGCGAGATATTTATTCTCCGACCAAAACGACACAAAGGCTTTGGCAATGATGAAAGGACCAATCGGTACGGCTGTTATGAACTTAGATTATACCGAGCAACCAAATATTGGTTTCAGAGCCGCCTATTGTGACGACGACACGCAAAAGTATTACCTTGATTTAATCAGTAAAACCTATGCTGAACAACCGTCCACATTACAGACTTTTGAAGGTGGTCGAACAACCAACCTGACTGATTATTTTGCGAATGAGAACATTGGTGTAACCTCTGAACTTCCTGCACAAATTCATATGGGTACGCTCATAAAAGTTGCTCCGCCTTTTGCAATTTGTATCGACAAGAAAAAGAAACACAACCTATTGGTTTGCGGTTCTAATGAAAGAATGGCAAATACCGTTTCAAACAACTATATGATTTCGGCATTGCTTAATTGCAATGCGACTGTCTATTGTATTGACGGTGATAAACTTGTTGGCGATGACGGTTCGGCAGAGTTTTATGATGCTCTCGGAGAATGTAGTACGCAGTTCAAAGTGGCGCAGGATCGTGCTGATATTATCAGGTTCATCAATGAGATTTATCAGAACTATCAGTCTTGGAAGAAGCAGAATAGTGATGATGTGATATTTGTAGTAATCAAAAATCTTCAATTCTTGGATATTGTCAAGTCGATGTTTAAGGGTGATGTGATTGATGAAAGCGAATTTATTGATGAAGTTCCTGCTGAACCTGAATTTAACCCTGCCGACCCGTTTGCGGCGGTAAATAATATGTTTGCCAACAGGGGTAGCGACGATAATATGTCGGTTGGAGAAAAACTCGTTAAGATGATTGAAGATGGTTCGGGATTTGGTATTCATTTTGTGGTTACTTCACTTGAATATCAGTCTGTAAGAGAGTGTATGTACTACGGCGAAAATATACTTACTAAATTTCCTGAGCGTATTATCTTCTCTCTTGGCTCTAATGATGCTGACAATCTTATTGAAAATGTTTCGGTTGCAGGTCTGAGGGATAATACTGTTTACTTCACGGATGGAGTTAAAAACACATTCCAAATGAAACCGTACATAACTCCTTCTGCAAAGGAACTGAAGAAACTATTTGATTAAATTGTTGGATGCCATATACACAGAGAGGGTTTCTTCTTTGTGTATATGGCTAATTCCAATATTCAAAAATGGGAGGGATAGTGTTGGGAATTGTAAATGCCGATGCCTCTGAATTGTTGCAATCTTGGAACAATATCAAAGTAGCAATTTCAAGCATTGAAACAACGAGATCGTCAATGTCGAGAAAGTATCAGCAACTTAACGGAGAGTGGAAAGATAGGAAATATAAAGAATTGGGCGATGTTGTTCAAGAATGTAGCAGAGCCTTAAATGAAATATTAAAGGTCCTATCTAAGGGCGAAAAGTTTGTCGGTTCACTTGCAAAAAGTTTGCAGGAATACGATAATGTTAATTTAGATGGTAGTATGTCCACGGACAATGCTTTTGTTCAGAGTTTGCGAAGTATGACATATCCCACAGGTGAAGCACCGTCCTATCAATATTGTCTTGGTGTGTTGACAAGAGGTAATATTCCCGAAGGTTATCTGAATGTAATATCTACAAGACACCAAAATGGTGAAGTGGGAGTACGCAGAGTATTTGACCATTTTACAAATCAAATGCTGATACAAGATGCAAACTATCCACCTAATCAGACAGCACATTACTCACCGATGAACTACGAGGGACATCGAAGAGGTGTTTATTACAATGCAGCATCTGATATGACAAACCCAAGAGGTGCGGGTACTACATATTTTCACGAATTGGCTCATATGATCGACCACGCATCTACTGGCTATCAGGGGAATTTATCAAATACCCCAGAATTTAGGAATGCGTTAATTGAGGATGGGCAACGAATATTACAATTATATAACAATCTGCCCCCTGAACGGCAGAACGCTTTTTTAACACGCATACGGTCTGACTCAGCACATTCTTTTTCAGACTTGATAGATGCAACAACTAACGGGCAATTACACGGAAGTTACGGTCACTCAAGAGAATATTGGACTCGTTCCGGTAATCTACAAGCCGA